>Ga0180217_1001756_pt1 | contig 22070 bp, 18 predicted proteins | sample eDN3rd37CBELigOP_FD_128521 | JGI IMG/M metagenome (GOLD analysis project Ga0180217, IMG submission 128521) | Enriched Organic Plus compost microbial communities from Emeryville, California, USA - eDNA 3rd pass 37_C BE-Lig OP (version 2) (version 2) ... | reverse complement strand
TCGCGAAAAGCGTCCTCGCTCTTCTCTTCCGGTGGTGGCTCTTCGGGCAGACGACGCGCATCAACGCCATCGTCCAGACCGAACTCATGCGCCGCTACGTGCTCGCCCCGTACGGTCACCACCGGTTGCGGAAGCTCAGCGAGATCTACCGCAACATCACCGCAGCGACAGCGCAGGCGACGTCGGTGCTGCTCGCCGTCATCAGCCTTGTGACCGACGTTCTCATGCTGGTCGGCATCGTTCTCGTGCTCGCGGTCACGTCGCCGCTCGTGACCCTCCTGACCGTCATGCTCTTCACCCTTTTCGTCGCGGGCCTCCAGCGCGTTCTCCGCCGCCGCCAGACGAAGCTCGGCGAGGAGATCGCTGAGGCGGGACTGGAGGGCTGGCAATTTCTCATGCCGGCGCTCGACGGCTTCCGGGAAGCCCGGCTGACGTCCAGCGCTTCTTCGTTCATCGAAGGCTTCCGGGCGTCGCGGCTGCGCGAGGCACGCGCCGGGAGAGAAATGGGCATTCTCTCCGAGATCCCGCGTTACTCACTGGAGGTCGTGTTCGTTGTGGCGATCGTGGGCATCTCCTTGATCCTCTTCGCGCAGGAGACTCCGGCGGCCGCGTTCACGGTGCTGGGCGTCTTCGCCGCAGCCGCGCTGCGCGCGCTCCCCACCCTCGCCCGTGTTTCCACGACAATGGGCACTGTCCGCGTGGGCGAGGTCGGGCTCGGCATCGTGCTGCGCGTCGTCGAGGAACTCGATGCCGGCGGATTCCACGACGAGAAGCCGCGCGCACACACGCGCTACAGCGGCGATGTCCGCCTCGAGCATGTGTCCTTCCGCTATCCGGACGCGGCCGAGGACGTCTTCTCCGACCTTTCGCTCGTCATTCGCGAGAACCAGACGACGGCTTTCGTCGGCTCGAGCGGGGCGGGCAAGAGCACTCTCCTGGATCTCATCCTTGGCCTCCAGGAGCCCACGGCCGGATCGATCACCTGCGGGGGACGTCGCATCAGCGACGACAAGGCGAGCTGGTACGCAACACTCGGCGTCGTGCCGCAGGAGGTCTTCCTCACGAATGACACGATCCTCGCGAACATCGCGTTCGGCGTGGAGCGCGAGCACATAGACCTGGATCGCGTCCGCGAAGTGGTTTCACTCGCTCAGTTGACGGCACTTGTCGACGAGCTCCCCGACGGGCTGGAGACGGAGGTGGGCGAGCGGGGCGTGCGCCTCTCCGGAGGGCAGCGCCAGCGCCTCGGCCTCGCGCGAGCGCTGTACCGCTCCCCCTCGCTGCTGATCCTCGACGAAGCGACCTCCGCGCTCGACAACGTGACGGAGCACGAGATCACCGAGACACTCGGCCGGCTCCAGGGGCACCTCACGATCCTCATCGTCGCTCACCGGCTCTCCACCGTGCGGCGCGCAGACAGCATCATCTTCCTGCAGAACGGCCGGGTTGAAGCCGAGGGCAGTTTCGCGGGCCTCCGAGACAGCAACGTCGACTTCGCGCGGCTCGTCGCCCTTGGGGAACTGCGATGAGGGGGCCCCAACCGCGGGTGAGCGTCGTCATCGCGTCCAACCGCGGCGGCCCCTATCTCCAGGAGGCCGTCGAATCGGTCCGACGCCAGACGGTTGCGGTCCACGAAATCATCCTCGTGGACGACGGATCCCCCGCGCCTGGACTCGCTGACGTCGCTCAGGACCTGGGCGTTGTCTACCTACACCAGCCTCCGTCGGGAGTCTCTGCGGCGCGGAACCTCGGTGTGCACCACGCGCGAGGCGAGTGGGTGGCCCTGCTCGACGACGACGACATCTGGCACCCATCGAAGATCGAAGAGCAGCTGGCGGTCCTGGCAGACGCTCCCGAGGCGATCGCATGTTTCTCTGACCTGCGACTCATAGATGCCGCCGGCCGAGACATCGGAGGGATGGAGATCCCAGCCGGTACGCCCGATGCGCTGATCGCCCGGGGCCACGGCGTCCCCCCGATCACCACACTCCTCATCCGCCGCGACGTTTACCTCGCAGTCGGCGGCTGCGACGAGCGGCTTCCCTTCGTCGAGGACATCGATCTGATTCTGAGGTTGTTGCGCGTAGGAGTCTTCGTCAAAGCGGCCAAGCCGCTGACGGGCTACCGCAGGTATCCCGGACAGATGACGAGCGACGAGTTCAAGGGGCTCAGCGCTTACCTGCACCTTCTCCGGCGGTTCATCGCACAAGCGCGGGCCTCGGGTGACGAGCACTTCGCGCAACTTCTGAAGACCCATCTCGGGAACACCGTCCCAGCCATCGCCGATCGGAGCGCGACTGAGGTGTACCGCCGCCTGCGCCATCGGGATTGGCGCGGCTCACTCCAGGCCATTCGCTGGGGCTTCACCCACACACGAGCCCCGTACCTCGCCGCGCTCGTCCGCGTCCCCATACGCAGACTGCAGCGCGCGCGGGGGTGAACGTGGTCAGTAGAACCCTTCGATGATCGTCCACTCCGGGTCCAGCTGTGGCCCGCCCTCCATGCCGGGCAGTCGCGCATGAAAACGCGGCATCACGACTCGCGCCGCTGGGCGAAGGGCTCTGGCGACATAGCCGCCCCAATACGAGAACGTAGAGTTCGTCCCGATCAGCCGGGCTGCTCCCGCAATAGTCCGAAAGTCGCCGACCTGGTCCGAATCCACGAAGTCGATCTCACCCGCATACCGGCGGAGAACTCCTTCGATGTTCCTCCGGCACCAGGCGACGTCATCTGAGACGACAACCCCACGGTCGACACGTCCCACCTCCTCCAGCGCAGCCCGCAGGTAGCCGATCTGATCGAACCCGTAGAGCTCCCGGAAGTGCGGCGAAGAGTAGTAGTCGCCCCGGCGAATGTTGACGACGAGCGAATCGGCAGGTCCCGGCACGACGGACGGGGCGAGCACGTCATTGATGAATGCGACTAGGGACTCCCGGGAGAAGTCCACACCGAAATGCGGGGTGGTCATTCGCGCGTCCCATTCGCGGCGGTCGTGGAAGCGCAGCTCTGCACGGGGAAGCGTCAGTGCAGCCAGTCCAGGAAATGCCTCAAGCCACGGCGCCATCCCCGGCGCCTCGAGCACTCTCGTGATCTCGCCCGACGCTGTCCGCCGGTGCGCGCCGAGCCACAGGTACAGCCAGTTGCCGAACCGAGGGCCCGCGACTGGCGTCGTGATGACGACACGATCGCCTCGTCTCAGCCGGTCGACGGCGAGGGTCGACACGCGCTCCGCCCGCCATGCGATGTGGCGGCCGGCGCGTCGAGAGAACTCGACGAGGTTCATGAGACTTCGCCGGCCGCCCGTCGAGCATCCGACGTGCGCGACAACAAGCCGCGCAGCTCCCGAGCTGCCGGGTCGTTCCGCTCCGGATCCAATGGCTTCCACCGCGCTTGTCTCACCATCGCCGCCGCGCCCCAGCCCAGCCCAATCACGGTAACGCCGAGTCGGCGCACCTTCCTGAATGCGGACGGAGCACTCCACACCCCACGGAGATCGCCGCTGATCCACCGGCGCAGCATCGGTGAGCGGATGCCGTCATGACGCGCAAGCATGACCATATGATTGCGTCGCCCGTAGAGCTTGTATCGCGCGTCGAACCTCTGCCCCTTCACGTGGGGGGCCGGCAGATGATCGACGACGGCATCGGGGGAGAACACGGCGCGCCCACCCAGCCGCTTGATCCGAAGATAGACGTCGGTGTCCTCGCGCATGGCCGTACCTGGATAGTCGTCTCGGAAGCCTCCGAGACGGGCAAGCACCTCGCGCCGGAACGACATGTTCGCCCCGATGCCGTGGTCGACCTCGATGATTCCGGGCGTGACTGAGGCGAATCCGTCGGTGAGTGTGCCGTCGGGAAGCAGCCGCCCCACCGGTCGCTCATACGCGTCTTCGCCAGGTTGCAAGTTCCGTGTCCGCCCAGCGACCGCAGCCACGGTCTCATCCGCGAACGCTGTAAGGACGGCCTGTTGCCACCCCCGCGATACGACGACATCGTCGTCGAGGAAGCTCACGATGTCGCCGGTCACGTAACGCAGTGCGGCATTCCGAGACCGCGTCATCCAGCCGGCGAGTTCCGGTGCATGGACGTAGACGATCGTCGCTCCGACTCCCTCGACGACCGATCGAGCGGGGAGCGCAGACGCATCAACCACGACGATCTGGGCTCTCTCGGTGATGTTCTCCGCCAGCGCCGTGAGACAGCGTGTGAGAAACGCCGGTCGCTCATACGTGACGATGCACACCGAATGCGTCAAGTCAGACATGCATCCCTCCTTGTCGAAGTGTTGCACGGTGCCGCCATCTCCAGGCGATCGGCTCGGGCACGAGGAGAGCCAGGCGATCCCTGAGCCGAGGAAGGAGCTCGGTCGACGCGCGGTACGTCCTCATGGACTCCCTCAGGCCTTCGTGTCGAAGCACACCCCAGAGGAGGGCGCGGAATTCGCGCCGGTACGTCTCTCCATATGCAGCCAAGGGCCGCGGGGCGAAAGCTCCGCAGAGGTCCCAGGCGATGCGGCGCGAACGGATGAGCCGCCGCGCAGCCCCGCGGGTGCGACGTTGCGTGTCCTGACCCGCGTGGACCCGATAGAACATCAGCGGAGAATCGATCAGTTCCCACTCCGCGCGCGTGGCGACGAGGCAGAAGAGAACGTGGTCCTCCCCCGGGCTCAGTCCGACCGGCACCGGACGCAGTGAGTTTAGGAGAGATCGCCGCACGCAGGTGGTGCCGGTCACTCCTCGATTCCGTTCAAGGAGAAGCCCGAGACTGTCCCCGGCGATGTCGAGGTACGAGAAGTCGTTGCGCGGCTGCGTCGTCGCCGCGAGCCTCTCCAGCGCCGATGGGTCTGACACGTGGAAGTCGATGAACTGTCCGTTGAACTCATCCACCTCGCCGGGCTCGGTGAAGAGGAAGTACGGTGAGCGCACGGCCTGACAGTGCGGGTGGGCGCGGAGGTAGGCTGCCGTCACCTCCATCTTCCGAGGCCGCCAGAGGTCATCGTCGTCGAGGAAACACACCCACTCGGATCGCGAGGCGGCGACTCCGCGATCTCGCGCCACAGCCGCACCCCGAGCTTGCGGGAGCTGGACGACGACCACGTCGGGCCAACGCTCGACGATCCGTGCGCCACCGGCGACATTCCCGTCGACGACGACGATGATTCGGTTGGCAGGAAGCGTCTGGTCGATCACACTCTGGATCGCCGCATCCAGAAACGCGGGACTTCGATCGCGGGTCGGGATGATGACGTCGTAGTCGAACGCGCCCTGCTGAGTGGCCGCCTCGCCCTGCAGCGCTGGGCCGGTCACGTCGCTCCACCAAGTCCTCTCGGCACCTCATCCCTTACCCCCAGGGACACCGGTTCTCCGCCGGGAGGTTCGGGGAGCGTCACACACCGGTACCACTCCTCCGAACTCCGGCGGAGGGCCGACGACCAGGCGGTGATCAGGGGGTGCCGCGTTCGCCACAGCCAGTCCCGGTAGACCTTAGGCGGAGCGAGCGCAGCGGCGTGGCCGGACCACCCGAGCTTCCGCTTCATCACCTCAGCGTCCCGCACCCACGAGAAGTGAAGGACGCCCTCGTGAGCACCGATGACTTCATGAACCGGCGCGGTGCGCGGCCGCGCCGGGTCCGTGCTCCGGCGGGCGAAATCGACACGGTAGAGGGGAACGTCCGCCTGCCGCGCATGCCGCAAGCGCGTGTGGGCCCGCAGTGCCAGTGGTCCGGGGTACGACGCCGCCACGCGGCCGAAGCGGCGCGAGCGCTCCAAGTACCGCGTCGGGCGAGCGCGCGCGTAAAGCCAGCGCGCAGGGTAGTCAAGCCCGTCGGCACCGCTGTTGTCGGCAGCGGACAACGCGGCGAAGAACCGCCCGGGCGCGGTCATCACCTCATCGGTGTCGAGTTGCAGCACCCAATCCGCACGATCGGAGGCGGCATCGAGTGCTTCCTGCCGCTGGAAAGTGTCGTTCTCGAGGGGGTCATGATCCAGGCGGGCGTAGTCGCCGGCAAGGCGGATGCATTTGCCCTCGACGTCGATGCTCCGAATGATCTCGAGGCACTGCGCCACAGGCAGTGGAGTGCCCGTCCACGACGTCGCCGATCGGTCGTACGACACCACGATACGGTCGACGACCCCGTAGTACGCTGAGATGCTCTCGCGCAGGAAGTTCGGGTCTGCGGCGAGCACGTACGCCGTGACCCGCCCCATTCCCGAGAGACCGAACTGACGCACTCGTGGGCTCCTTCCTGAACGAGAGCCTAGATGCTGTTCGCCGATCGCCGCGGCCGAGGAGGGTTCGATGGACCGACCGACCGTCAGCGTCGTGATGCCGACGAACCGGCGCTCGAAGTACCTCGTAGAAGCTATCGCCTCAGTTCGTGCTCAGTCGTTTCCAGCGACGGAGATCATCCTCGTCGACGACGGGTCACCGGAGCCGGGACTCAACGGAATCGCAGGCGAACTGGGGGTGACGTACATCCGTCAACCTGCTCGCGGCATCTCGGCAGCCCGGAATGCCGGGATCGCGGCCGCGCAAAGCGAGTGGATCGCTTTCCTGGACGATGACGATGTCTGGCACCCCGAACGCCTCTCGGCCCAATTGGCGGCACTCGAGGCCCGGCGGGACGCGATCGCCAGTTACACCGGTGGCTGGTACATGGATGCCGAGGGCCGGCGCTTCGGCGAGGGCTGGCGGGCCCCGCACACCACATCGATGGCCATGATTCGGGGAGAAGTTCCCTTCCCTCGCATCACGACAGTGCTCGTGCGTCGAGCGACCGCCATCGCGACCGGCGGCTTTCGCACGGACTACGAACCGACGGAGGACAACGAGTGGATGCTCCGCCTGCTCGCTCTCGGTGAATTCGCTGCGGTGGACCAACCACTCGTGGGCTACCGACGGCACGCTGCGAACCTGACCAACAAGGGATTCGAGGGTCGTCGTCGATCGTTGCAGATGGTGCGCCTGCATCGCGACCTCGCCTCACGACGACACGATGTCGCCCTCGCCTCCGCGCTGACGGCCAACCTCGCCCGATCACGGAGCCGTGCAGCGGAGGACTGTCTGGATGACCTCCGCGCCGCTCTCACGACTGGCGACCTCGTGGCCGCTACGCGGGTCGGGTTGTGGTCCCTGGGCACCATGCCGCGTGAGACCGTCGCTGCCCTCACCGCTCGCATACGCCGCCGGCTCGGACCCCTCGACGGTGGAGCCCGTTAGCGATGCGCCGCCTGTCGATAGCATCCATCGCCGTCGACGCGCCGATGGGAGCGCAGGGCTACCAGGAGCGCATCGCGCAGAACGCGCAGACAGCGCTCGATACGGTGTCACCGTCTGATCCCCTCTTCGCGCGGCGGCTCATCGTCCGTTCGCTTCGGTCACCTCTCGCGGGCAATCGACGACTGCCGATTGGCTACCTCTCGACGGCGTCCGCAGCCGTCCGACGGGAGGTCGGGCGTCTGCTGTTCGCCGGCGACGCGGTCTCACACAGGATGAATCTCGAGCTCCCGCCCTCCCCTCGCGGGGACGTCGTCACGCTCCACGACGTGGTCGCGTGGCAGTTCCCAGACGAGTCCGAGCCGATTCCTGTTGCCGCAGACGAGCTGCGTCGCGCCGACGCCGTGATCTGCGTCTCAGAGTTCACCGCGGACCAGGCGAGCGAGATGTTCGGGTTGCGCAACGTCCACGTCGTCCACAACGGCGTCGACGCTCGGTTCTTCGACAGCGCCCCGCTGCCTCCAAACGAGCTGCGAGGACTGGGGGTGGCCGATCGCTACGTGCTGCACTCCGGCGGCGCCTCGGCGCGGAAGAACCTGGCGGCGCTGGCCGACGCGTGGCCGGGCGTGCGCGCGGCACTCCCCGACGTGACCTTGCTGATGACGGGCCCGGCGCACGCCGCCCGCACCTCGCTGTTCAAGCACCTGCCCGGGGTCGTCCTCGCCGGCAGGCTCCCGGATGCAGTCATGCCCGCCATCGTCGCGGGTGCCGCCGCCGTCGTGATCCCTTCGCTGCATGAGGGCTTCGGACTGCCGGCCGTCGAGGCCATGGCCGCCGGCGTCCCGGTGGTCGCTGCCGCTACCAGTTCGCTGCCCGAGGTCGTCGGTGACGCGGGACTGCTCGTGCCGCCGACTGCGACCGGCCTGACCCGGGGACTCCTCGACGCGCTGTCCGACTCCCCGGACGTTGACCGCCTTCGCGAGATTGGACGCGAGCGCGCAAAGCGGTTCAGCTGGGAGGAATCCGCCCGCGCCCACGCGAGGATCTGGAGCGCTGTGGCCGCCTGACAACGGCGCCGCACTGACACGCCGGGGCGCGCCGTCAGCGAATCGCGACCCGGCGGCGGACGGATGCGCCGATCGCCCCGGCGAGAACGCCGGAGTCTAGACGCGCAGCGATGGCGAAGTGCCGGAGGGCGGCACGGCGGTCCGCGCCGGCGAGGCACTCCCGTCCCGCATCGATCGCCTGATGAGCGAACAGCTCGCGCGTTCGGGCGCGACCGCGACGGATCGCACGAAGCGTCTCGACATCTCCTCGCCGCCGCGCGCGCCGCGCATGATTGTCGAGCACGGCGAGACGTTCGGCCAATCCGTCCTCGAACATCCTCGAGGCGTTGCGGTCGTGCAGGTGGTAGCGGACCAGCGGCTCGGCCACGATCTCCGGGGGTGGCGCATCCATTGCAAGATTCAACAGGAACTCCCAATCCTCCGCCCGCGCGCGTACGGGGTTCTGCCCGCCCACCCGCCAGTAATCACGTCTCCGGACCAGCACCGAGCTGAGCAGGACGGTCTGGGTGCTGAGGAGCCCGTGGTAGGTGATGGGAGCCGTATCGCTGGGCTGCGAGCGGTCCGCCCATGTCCATTCGAAGGCCGTGCACCAGAACGGCGCGTCCGGACGCGCAGAGACGGATTCGAGCTGCCGGGCGAGCTTGTGCGGCATCCACTCGTCATCGTGATCGAGGAAGGCGATGTACTCGCCGCGCGCAGCGGCGACACCCTCGTTGCGGGCGACCGACACGCCCCGATTGGGCTGCTCGATCAGGCGGATGCGCGGATCCAGTCCGACGATATGGCGCTGCGGCTCAACTGAGCCGTCGTCGACGATCACGATCTCGAAGTCGTCGAAGGTCTGCGGGATGACCGAGTCGACGGCGCGGGCGAGGAGCGCCCCGGAATCATGCGAGGGGATGATGACGCTGACCAGCACCATCCGAGCATGCTACCCGGCGCGTCCGCGACGCCGCGGCAGCGAGAGCCTTCGGTACAGCGCCTCATAGCGCCCGGCGACCTCGCTCCAGTCGAACGCGCGCACACTCATCCGACCGCGCTCCGAGAGCTCCTCCCGCAGGCGGGCGTCGCGCGCGACGCGCTCGAGCGCGGCGGACAGTTGACCAGTGTCGAGCGGATCGACGAGGACGCCGTCCTCCCCATCGGTGATGAACTCGGCCGCGCCGCCGCGGCTGGTCATGATCAGCGGCGCTCCCGCCCGCCACGCTTCCAGGGCGACGATCCCGAACGCCTCGGAGCGGCTGGGGACGACCACGGCCATCGCCTCGCTCATCACTCTTGCGACCTCTTCGGTCGTCATCCATCCACGGAACTCGACCCGGGCGGAGACCCCCTGCTCCTCTGCCAGGCGTTCCAGCGATGAGCGCTCCGGACCGTCGCCGCCGATGCACAGCCGCACGTCGGGGCCCAGTTCGGCCGCACGGAAGGCTCGCACGAGCAGGTCGAACCCCTTCATCGCTCCGAGTCGGCCGACCGCGAAGAAGAACGGCGCGCCATCCGGCACTCCGCGCGCCTCCTGGTCCAGGTCGATGCCGTTGGTCACGACTTCCCCGGCGCTCAGGCCGAAGCGGCGCCGCAGATCGTCGAGCACGTACTGCGATGGCGCCGTCACCGCCGCCGACCGGCGAATCGCCCGTCGTAGGCTCCAGCGCAGGATGGCCGACTGTGCGTAGACGTTGTCGTCATCGCCGAGCGTCTCACCGTGGGATGTCACCACCAGCGGAATCCGTGTGCGCTGGGACAGCGCGAGAGCGTACACGCCGTTCGGCCCGAAGCACTGCACATGGAGGACGTCGGGGCGGAACTCCCGCACCGCTGCGCGCCAAAGCCCGAATGCGGACGGTCCACGGCGCACAAAGCGGACTATCGCCTGGGGCGTGGACGCCGGCAGGGGTGTCGGCAGGTGGCGGACACGGGTGCCCTCGACCTCCGTTTCGCTGTGGCCGCCGTCGCGGTCCACGGTCCACACCTCCACCTCGTGCCCACGCGCACGGAGCGCCGAGGCAATGGAGCGGACGTGCTGCTCCACACCCCCCACCGCCGGGAAGTACGATGAGGCGATCAGCGCGATCCGCGCGCCAGCTGGTACGCGCTCCTCCGCTCGTTCCACCGCCGTTCGAGCGTCTCAGGCTCGACGAGAGCGGGGCCGTGGACTCTCGGCGGCTGGTCGCTCGCCCCCCGCGAGGAGCGCGGCGAACGGGTCCTCCACGGTCTCCGTTCCCGGCGTCTTGGCAGTCGGCCGGGGGCTCGGCGCGGACTCCGCGACCGGTGTGGCTTCCTTCGCTTCGCGAGTCGACGACGCGTACGTCGTCGTGTATGCGTGCGCGTAGGGTGAGGCGTTCACGCCACGAGTCGGAATCTTGTTCAGCACGATGCCCAGGATGCGACCCCGTGCCTTCGTGAGGGCGTCGCGTGACTTCTCCACGAGGTCGTAGGTCGTCTTGCCTACGCTGAGCACGAGAAGCACGCCGTCGGCCTGGTGACCGAGCACGGCAGCGTCGGTCACTGGGAGGATCGGCGGGGCGTCGATGATCACGGTGGCGTGCTTCGCCAGATCGGCGAGAAGCTTCGACATGCGCTCCGAACCGAGCACCTCGCTGGGGTTGGGCGGCACGCTGCCTGCGGCGAGCACGAGCAGGTTCGGGGACTGCGGTGCGCGTTGCAGCACGTCCACGAGGTCAGCCCGGCCGGCGAGCACATCGGTGAGACCGGCCCCGGCGGGCAGGCCCATAGATGTCGCGACGGTGGAGCGCCGCAGGTCGCCGTCGATGAGCACCACGTTCTTGCCGCCCGCTGCAAGCGTCACCGCAATGTTGCACGCCATCGCCGACTTGCCGTCGCCGGGCAGGGGACTCGTGATGACGATCGTTCGGGGCGGATGGTCCACATCCATGAACTGCAGGTTGGTGCGCACGACACGAAGCGCCTCGCGCACGGCGAAGTCGGAATGGTCGTCCTTGGCCGGCTCGAGCACCCGGTGCCCGTCACTCAGCTTCTCGACGAACGGAATCGAGCCGACAACCGCAAGCCCCGTGCGCGCCTCGACGTCGTCGGTCACACGGATGCGGCGATCGGAGACGGTCCGGATGAGCGCGAAGGCCACTCCGAAACCGAACCCGAGCACCCCGCCGACGAGCAATGCCGTGGTGACATCGGGGAAGATCGGGGAGGACGGCAGGGACGCCGAATCGCCCGGAATGATGGTCACCGGCGACGACCCCGGGACCCCAGTGCCCTCGATCTCATCGATGGCGGCGACCATTCCTCGGATCCACGCCTCCGCGAGATCGCGCGCCTCGATCGGCGTCGGACCATGCGCAGTGATCTTGAGGATCACGGTGTCGGGGGTGTTCGTGACGGCGACCTGCGTGACCAGAGCCTCGGGGGTCGTGTCCAGTCCCAGCTCCTCGATCGCGTGCTCCGCAACGACGCGCCACCCGGCGATATCGAGATAGGACTGGACCTTCGAGCGTGCGAGGCTGTCGCCTACGGTCGACATGCTGACGTCCTCGGTCTGCCGAGATGCGACGAAGCCGCTCGCGCTGGCTTCGTACACCGGGGTCTGCAGCAGCGTCCAGCCATAGCCGACGCCGATCCCGAGCGCGGTGAGCAGTGCGATAGCAATCCAGTGCCGCCGCAAGCCGCGAAGGTAATCACGCAGTTCCATCTGCACCTCGATTGTGCGTCGCCCCCACCGCATCGCGGTGCATTCCCCGGTATGTGGTGACCATGCTACGTCACCGCCTCATTTGCTCCCCGCCCTTCTTTCGCGACCTCGATATCACTCGACTCAGCCGGTCCCATCGCAGCCTCCTCCTGCGCGCGATCCATCGCGCCGAGACAGACTCCCGCGATCACGAAGGGGAGCGACACCTGCGCCGTGACCCAGAACAGATCGAATTGGGCGGCCACGATCCTCGACAGCACCGCCGCCACCGCCAGAGTGCCGAACCGCGGATCGATATGCCACAGCACCACGATCACGCCGATCCACATCACGACGAAGCCGATCAGTCCGAAGACCCCCGCGGCGGCGAGAACCTCGATCTCCGCTTGCGGGGGCTGAAAGTTGGCCCAAGGGTGTTCGTACCAGTAGCGCAGGCCGTGGCCGAAGATCGGGGACAGCTTCCACAGCGCATAGACCTCGCGTAGCCAGTCGAGCCGCTGATAGTAGGAATTGAACTGGTTCTGCGAGTCGATCTGCTCGATGACCGTCTGCACGATGAGGAACACAGCAGGAATAGCCAGCAGGGCGGTCAGAACGATGTGACCCGCGTTTCTCCTCCGCAACACGACGATGGCGAGGGCCACCGCCAGACCGATCATGGCCTGCCGCGATTGGGTGAGGATCAGCGCGCCCGCGAGGAGCACGAGCGCGAAGCGGCCCCAGCCCTTCGACCAGCGCGCCCAGTCCGGGCCGACGAACAGAATCAGAATGCCTAGAGCAAGCGTCGCTCCGGCGAAATTCTTATGCATTTCGAACGGCCAACCCGGGTAGACCGGGCTGAAGTTGCCATTCATGAACTGGGATGCGGCAGTAACGTACGTTCCCGCAGCGATGACCAGGGTGGTCACGACCATCGTGGTGAGCGCCGTACGGGCATAGCCGCCTCGCCCCAGAGCCCAGCCCGCGATGAGCGCTCCGGACACCAGCAGCCAGGCGTGGAACCATTCGACGGTGTTCGTCGATGATGGGTTGACGATGACGGTGAAGATCGTCGTGAACTGGTAGAACAGGTTCAACCAGAGCAGCGCCTTCAGCGGCCGGCTGTAGGGTCGGTGGCCGAGCAGAAGTGCCGATCCGAACGCCGCCGCCAGGGCGACGTCCGACACCGAAAGGTCACTCCCGCCCATGCCCACGCGGGAGGTAACGAAGAGGCCCGGAATCGCGAGCAGCGCGATCGCGTACGGTTGCGAGCCGGTGAGGACCGCTCCCACGAGGAACACGGCGATGACCACCGCCACCAGCGGAGCGTTCTCGATGTCCCGCGAGAGCAGAAAGTAGACGGCCAGGCAAAGCCCGAGGGCGAACAGAACCCACCGCCACACGCCACCGAGCCATTCGATGACGCGATCGCGGCGTGTCTCTCGCGCCGCACTCAGCCCCATGCCACCCTCCCGGGTCGCTCAAGTATGCCAGGGGAGCGCATCGCTCGCCTGGTTTCTCAGCCCACCTCGATGAGCAAGCCCCGTTCCAGGAGCCCGTCGACGAAGACGGCGACGTCCCCCGCCACCTCCTCGGCACTCGCGTCTGTGGCCGCCGCGACTCTGGCGGCGAGATCTCCTCGCGACCCCGCGAGCGACTCCTCCCAGATGAGCGCGGCGACTCCGTTAAGCACGTGGATCGGCCCGCTGGGCAGGGCGGCCACATACAGGACGTCGTCGATTCGGCAGACGGCGACCCGGTCCGGCACCCGCAGCTGAGTCATCCGCGTGCCTCCTGCCTTGAGCTCTTCCGCGGCAGCCCGACACGAATCGCCTGCGCCGCGCGGGCGAAGAACTCCGCAGTCACCTCGCGCCGCGTCGGCGGGCGCCCGAGCCGATGCGTCAGGTGCTCGACGTTGACCAGCGGGGCACGCACCGCAATGCGGACTGCCTGTCGGAACGTGGGTGCGGCGCGCACGCGCGCCCGCCACTCCGCCGTGCGCGATCCCCCCTCCGAGATGACCTTCCACAGGCGGTAGTCCCGCTCGTGCCGGTGGTCCTCGAGGGTGCCAGTCGCGACACTGAAGGCAACGCGGGCGTCGAGGTCATCGATGACCTGCTCGATCGCGCGGCGACGCTCAGGCGCAGCATCCGTCCAGATCGCACGCACGTCGTCGATCCCCCCGCCGCGCGCGGCGTTGAGCAGAAGCAGCGCAGCCTGCGCACTCGTGCCCGGCACTCGACCGCGGACGCCGGCGAAGTCGACCTCGCGGGAGTCGGAAGACAGGCGGGTGAACGCGCGCTCCGCGTCCAGCCGGATGCCGGGGAACCAGCGGTGCACATCGAGGTACCCCCACGTCTCGTGGAGGTAGGTCTGCGCGTGCTCGAATGGCGAGCCCCACGCGAAGCTGCTGTACACGGTCCAGCCGTGGGTCAAGAGGGCGCGATGCAGGCGCTCGGTCTGCGCGGGCGGGATGAGGATGTCGATGTCGGTTCCGACCGTGGACGACGCCCGCAGCGACGAGTCGACCGCGTTCCCCTTGATGTGGAGCACATCGACGCCGTTGTCGTCGGCGATGGTCTGGACCGCGGCCCGGCCGAGCAGCAGCCGAGCCGCCAACGGCACAGGCACGCTCGGATCCGGATGCTGCACGGATGCCAGCCTAGATGCAGCACCGTCGCCGCACGGGACTGTTCGCGCAACCGCTCAGGTCTGACGCGTCTGCCCTCCCGGATTGATGTCGTGCCCTTGGTGGGTGCGGACTCGGTCGAGAACCACCGCCATGGCGTCGACCCGCTCGGCCCAGTCCGGAACGTCCGGATGCCGCGCGGTGGCCCCCGGCTCCAAGACGCGCGTTCGGACGACGCCGGCGAACGATTCCGGCGCCACCACGCTCACCCCGTTGCCGGCGGCGTCGCGGAAGCCCGCGACCGGAGTGCTCACCACCGGCCTCCCGACGGCCAGGTACTCGTAGAGCTTGATGGGATCGAGGCTGTCGGTGAAATCGTCGACGACGTGCGGCACGATGAGCACGTCGGCGTGCTGGAGGTACGCGGGGACCCGGTCGAACGGTCGCGCGCCCAGCAGCACGACGCCGGCATCCTGCAGGGCCGCCCGGCTTGTGTCGGCGAGAGCGTCGGGACCGAGAAGCACGACGGCGCCGTCCGCACCGAGAGAGCGCGCCGTCTCGGCGACCAGGTCGACGTCGAGCCGGTCCTCATGCAGCGTGCCGACATACAGCGCGGTCCGCCCCGGAAGATCGGCGGGTCGCGCGGCCGGCTGCCGGTACCGGGCGACGTCCACCGCGTTCGGGATCAGCTGCACCGTTCGCCGGGCGCCACGCGAGGCGGCGAGCGCGGGTGAGCAGACGACGACGTCGGCGCACCGATCGAGGAGCAGCTCCTCGTGCTCCTCCAGACGGCGGCGGATGCGCGCCGGCCGGTCGGCGGCGAGCCAGTCGTCGGTGATGTCGTAGAGGGCGGGCCACCCGGTCGTCCGCACGAGCTCGGCGCCGAGAGGGTCGTTGACCCACAGCATCGGATCCGACATGCCGAGCCGCGAGGCCGCCCCGACGACCTGCCGCCGCCAGACTGCGTCCGCGGCCGGACCCGCGACGCGCGGCAGCACCTTGGTGGGTTCCAGGAGCATGAGCCGGCCACCGTAGTCCGGGTGCGCGCGGAGTCCCCGCCCGCGCCTAAGCCGACGACGGGTGATGAGTTCATGCGTCAGGTCGACGGGAGGCTCGACGAACAGCACGCGCAGGTCGGGGTTGCGATCGAGGAGTCCCGCCACGAGGTACTGGTTGCGCCGCCACACGTCGTCCCATGCCTCGAGCGACACAACGACCAGTTCCCCACGCACGCGTCTCAGCGTAGGACACGCGATTCACCCAGCGGCTGACGGTGAATCCATCTCCGGCCCGCTGCTTGTTCGGCCGCTGACCCTACTGCAGCGCGCTGGTGAGCCGGGCGAGGTTGTCGAGGATCGTCGAGCGCAGCGGCTGCTTCTCCCACTCCTCGAGAGTGAGTTCGCGGCTCAGGGAGCGGTACTGGTCCTCGACGGCGCGCATCTCGCGCACGAACTCCTCGCCGCGCACGAGCATCGAGATCTCCATGTTGAGACCGAACGACCGCATGTCCATGTTGCTCGAGCCGATGATGGCGACCTCGTCGTCGACCGTGAGGCTCTTGGTGTGCAGGATGAACGGCTTCTTGTACATCCAGATCTTCACGCCCGCGCGCAGCAGCACCTCGTAGTAGCTGCGCTGCGCGTGGTATACCATCGCCTGGTCACCTTCCTCGGAGACGAAGAGCTCGACGTGGATGCCGCGCTGACAGGCGGTCGTGATCGCGAGTAGCAGCGCCTCGTCGGGCACGAAGTAGGGGCTGACGATGATGATCCGCTGCTCCGCCGCATAGAGCAGGGCGGCGAACAGCTTCAGGTTGTTCTCGAATTCGAACCCGGGGCCCGAGGGGACGATCTGGCAGTCGAGGTCGCCCGGGGGTGAGGCGGGATCCAGCTCGAACATCTCGATGTCGCTCAGCGGCTCGCTCGTCTCGCTGAACCAGTCGCTGAGGAACACCGCGTTCACGGACGCGACGACGGGGCCCTCGATGCGCGCCATGAGGTCGACCCAGTGCAGGCCGCGGCGGATGTTCTTCTTCAGGTTGTACGTCGAATCCGTGATGTTCTGCGAACCCGTGAATGCCACCCGCCCGTCCACGACGAGCAGCTTGCGGTGGTTGCGCAGGTCCGGGCGCTGGTACTTGCCCTTCAGCGGCTGCACCGGAAGCATCAGGTGCCATTGTGCGCCCATGGCGTCCAGTCGGCGGAGCGTGCGCTTGTAGTAAGGCTTGCCGCGGTTCGCCCAGTGGTCCAGCAGCACGCGCACGCGCACGCCCCGGGCGGCGGCCTCCTCCATCGCGCGGAAGAAGTTGTCGGTCGAGGCATCGGATTGAAGGATGTAGAACTCGATGTGCACGTAGCGCTCGGCGGCGCGGATGGCGTCCGCCATCGCGTCGAGGCTCTCCTGGTAATCCGAGATCAGGTGCGCGCTGTTGTCGCCCGCGAGGGGCATCGCGCCCAGGTTGCGGTTCATCGTCACGAGCGACGTGAACCAGTTCGGAGCGTGCGGGCGCAGGGTGCCGAAGTCCAGCGCCTCGCTCGTCTCACGGATGTACTGGTTGATCTCCTGCTGCACCCGGCGGCGTTTGCGTGGCAGACGCGGGTTCCCGATCAGGAGGAAGAGGAAGACGCCGATGAGCGGGATGAAGTAGATCGCGAGCAGCCATGCCATCGCTGCGGTGGGGCGCCGGTTGCGCGGCACGATGATGATCGCAGCGACGCGGATGGTCAGGTCGAGGATGAAGACGAGGATGACCCACCACGTCGCGTCGAACGTGACGGTGATCAATCCAGTGTCCCCCTGCGATTCGAGCGCTTTCCCCCAGCGTAGTGGGCACGAGAGTCACCGATCGATCCGCTCCCACAGCGCATCCGAACCGAACCTGCCCTCATCGGCAAACCTGGAGACGAACTTCTCGCGCTGCGCGTCCGAGAGCCAGTTTGAGAACCAGTGGGCGGTCATGGGGTCGGGCAGGATGGCGGCGTCGGCCGCCTGGAGATGAGCCCATTGACGTTTCGTCCATCTCGAGGACTCACCGGCGATGTCGGTGACGGCAGCCGTGGCGGGGTCTTCGACCAGGAAGGCTCCGAATGCGTCGATATCGAACTTGCAGTCATGGTCGAGATTTCTTCGGAACGCATCCACTGCGATCAGCGTCGATGACGGGGCGAAGATGCATGTCTGCTGCGCCGCCCAAGCGATCACGTCGGCGCGTTGCGACGGCGGCTCCGATTGTCCCCGGCTCATCGCGCCGAACGCGCCCGACAGGAAAATGGCCGCCACGCAGGCTCCGCCGACCCACGCCCACAATCGCCCACGCCACCCGCCCACCCAGAACCCGAGGGAGAGGCAGAGCGGCCCGAGGGCCCAGATCGCGTAGTGGTAGAAGAATCCCCGGATCACAAGGAGGATGGCGAGGTGCGCGAGAAGGATCACGGCCCACCACGACGCCTCTGACCACAGCCGTGCGGGTCGGCGCGCGAGCACATCGGCACCCAGTGGAATCACCGCGAGCGCGACCAGCGCTGAGAGGAAGAGCAGCCAGAACCACCACGGTACGACTGCATCGATGCCAGGCGTGCCTCTGGCCAGAGATGCCGACCCGACGCGTGCTCCGAGAGATGCCGGGGTCCCGGCGCGATTCAACTGAGCGACGACGACCTGTTCCCACATCGCCTGAGGCGCCCGGAGGAAGAACGGCAAGCAGACCGCGAACATCGCGGCCAGCGCCCCCGCTGCGAACCGGAAAAGCATCCGAGGTCCGAGCATCGCCCACGTCATCAGGGCCACCAGCACCACGTCGACGATGGCCCACACTTTGACCGTCGTCGCCAACCCAAGGCAGACGCCCGCCGCGACAACGGCGAGACCCGAACTCCGACGCACAAGGACCAGCGCAGCGAACAGCCCCAGGAGAAGGACGGGCTCCAGCAGCACCGTTGTCTCCGTCGCGACGATGACGGGCCAGACCGCGTAGAGGCCTGCTCCCGTCACGACGGCGGTCGCTCCGCGCGCTCTGAGGAGCATTCCGATCAGCACGGTGTTCGCGACGCCGATCAGAACAGCCACTACTCGCGCGAGCGCCATCGCCACCGGCTCATCGGCGAGTTCAGCCACCGCCGCCGGACCAGTGAGCATGAGCAATGACCCCGGAGGATGCATGTACACGAAGTCCGCGTATGGCCAGAGGCCCCGCAACAGAGCTATGGCTCCCCCGAGCATCACGCCATCGTCATACTCGCGCACAGCGAGAATCTGGCCGGGGACCGAGTACGGGAGGATGCGCGACGTCAGCGCAAGGATGGCGACAGCCGTGACGGCGACGCGCCCGCGTCGCTTCTCGCCGATCGAAGACATCACCGGTTGCGCACCGGCGCTGGCAGCCGCCATTCCCCTCCCCGAGGGAGCGGCTCACTGGTCAGTTCAGGGTCTGATCCGACGTGGTGACCGGCGGCAGCCCGCGCTTCTTCCGCTCCTGCGCCTCGATCTTGGCATAGTCGCGGCGCTCGTTACGGTCTGCGCGGATGATGCTGCGCATCACGAAATAGAAGATGCCACCGATGACCACCGTCGGCAGCAGCGTCCACACCACCGCCACCCAGTAATCGTCCATGCGCTCCAGGATACGTGGTGCGCCTGTGAGCGTCGTCGCCACGCACGGTTCCTCCCCAGCGCACGGCGACGACGTCACCTTCCTCATCCCCGCGATCGCCCCACCTGCGCGCCCGCAGCAGCGATGAGAGTCGTGCACATGACATTCGCGACGATCAAAGCGGCGGACGCCGCCCAGTTCCTTTCCCTTCTGCCGCACCTGCTGGGCTACGTGCCGAAGCGCAGCATCGTCCTCGTCCCGTTCCACGGCTCGCGCAGTCTAGGTGCGATGAGGTTCGACCTGCCCGACGCGAGCGAGGCAGGTGCTCACGACCGCTTCGCAGCGACCGCGATCGGAATGGCCTGTCGGGTCGAAGACGCCGACGCCGTCGCCGTGATCGCCTACACGGACCAGCGGTTCGATGCGCAAGAGCGGATGCCGCACGGCATGCTTCTCGATGCCCTCCGCTCCCGCGCGGATGCATGCGGACTGCGCGTGACCGATGCGCTGTGCGTCGGTGCGGACGGATGGGGGTCCCGGCTTGACCCGGCGTGCCCGCTCCTTGGTCGGCCGCTGAAAGAGATCGAGACCGAGGTGCCGGCGCTCACGGGCGCGCCGACTGGCGACCAGCTGAGCGGTGCCGAGCTGCCTCTCGCGGATGCAGACGAGCGGAGGTTCGTCGCGCAGGCGTCCGCGGCTCTGGAAGAGGCGATCCGGATCATATGCGGGGATGAGGACGGCTCCCCTGTGGCCGGCGAGGACGAAGAGACCTTTCCAGCGGTCGGCGGAGAGCGCCCAATAGGTCTTGGGGCCGTTCCGGCGCCGATCGATGGAGATTCGGTTCCACCCGACCCGCGGGAGGACCGTGGGCCTGGCACCCGCGTGGATCCGCGGGCTCTCACCACCGCCTGTCGGCTCGACGACCTGCCGGATCTGTTCGAGGACGCGCTGGCGTGGCCGCTCGATCACCTGGAGCCGTTCGATGTCGCGGCGCTCGCGTGGTGCCTGTCACGGCCGTCGCTGCGCGATGTGGCGCTGGTGCAGTGGAGCGGCGATCTCGCGCAGGGCGACGAGGCGCTCGATGCCCAGCTCCGTTGGGAGGCGGGAGAGGAGTATCCGACCGACCTCGCCATGCGGATGTGGGGCGAGGGTGACCGTCCTGACGTCGCCCGCCTCGAGGCTGCGCTCGCGCTCGTCCGCCGCGTCGCCGCTGCGGCTCCCCGCCGTCTGCAGGCGGGCCCGCTGGCGATGTGCGCATGGCTGTCGTGGGCGCTGGGCAGATCCACCCACGCCGACGCGCACGCGAGCCAGGCCTGCGAGATCGATCCCGAGCACGGACTCGCCGAGATCGTCCGCTCGTTCGTCGCCGCGGGGCACCTCCCCGATTGGGCGTTCCGTGCGGGGCGATGAACCCGCCCGCGGGGCTACTTGACGAGCGGGAAGAGGATCGTCTCGCGGATGCCAAGGCCGGTGATGGCCATCAGGAGCCGGTCGATGCCCATGCCCATGCCGCCGGTCGGGGGCATGCCGTGCTCGAGCGCCCGCAGGAACTCCTCGTCGATGCGCATCGCCTCGAGGTCGCCGCGCGCGGCGAGCTTCGCCTGCTCGACGAAGCGCTCCCGCTGGATCACCGGGTCCACGAGCTCGGAGTAGCCGGTCGCGAGCTCGAAGCCGCGGACGTACAGGTCCCACTTCTCGACGACGCCGGGAATCGTGCGGTGCTCGCGCACCAGCGGGCTGGTGTCGAGAGGGAAGTCCATGACGAACGTCGGGCGCTCCAGCCCCGGCTTCACGAAGTGCTCCCAGAGCTCTTCGACGAGCTTGCCGTGGATGGCGTGCGGCGGCAGCTCGACGCCCTCCGCCTCGGCAAGAGCGACGAGGTCCTCGAACGGGGTCACCGGGGTGATGGTCCGGCCGGCCGCCTCCGACAGCGACTCGTACATCGACAGACGGTCCCACTGGCCGCCGAGGTCGTACTCGGTGCCGTCGGCCCACGTGACGGTGGTCGAGCCGGCCACCGCGATCGCGGCGTTCTGGATGAGCTCCTGCGTGAGGTCGGCGATGCCGTTGTAGTCGCTGTACGCCTGATAGGCCTCGAGCATCGCGAACTCGGGGCTGTGCGTCGAGTCGGCGCCCTCGTTGCGGAAGTTGCGGTTGATCTCGAAGACCCGGTCGATGCCGCCCACGACCGCACGCTTCAGGAAGAGCTCGGGAGCGATGCGCAGGTACAGGTCGGTATCCCACGCGTTCGAGTGCGTGACGAACGGACGGGCCGAGGCGCCGCCGTGCTGCACCTGCAGCATCGGGGTCTCGACCTCGATGAAGTCGTGGTCGGCGAACGTCGCACGAAGGCTCGCGTTGACCTTCGCGCGGGCGACGACGGTCTTGCGCGCCTGCTCCCGAACGATGAGGTCCAGGAAGCGGCTGCGGACGCGGCTCTCCTCGCTGAGCTCGGTGTACATGTTGGGCAGGGGCAGCACGGCCTTCGACGCGATGCGCCAGTCCGCGACCATGATCGACAGCTCGCCGCGGCGGCTCGAGACCACCTCGCCCGACACGAAGACGTGATCGCCGAGGTCGACGAGCTCCTTCCAGGCCTGGAGCGATGCCTCACCCACGTTGGCGAGCGAGACCATCGCCTGGATGCGGCTTCCGTCGCCCGCCTGGAGCGTGGCGAAGCACAGCTTGCCGGTGCTGCGGCTGAACACGACGCGCCCCGCCACCGCGGCGGTGACGCCGGTCTCGGCGCCCGCCTCGAGGTCGCCGTAGCGCTCCCGCAGCGCGGGGATCGTGTCGGTGATGGGGAGGCTCACCGGGTACGCGCCGCCGGCGGCATCCTCCCGCTCCGCGATGAGTCGCTCACGCTTCGCCAGTCGCACCGCCTTCTGCTCGAAGATCTCCTCTTCGGTGGGCTCGGCGGGCACGTC
>Ga0180217_1001755_pt1 | contig 22077 bp, 24 predicted proteins | sample eDN3rd37CBELigOP_FD_128521 | JGI IMG/M metagenome (GOLD analysis project Ga0180217, IMG submission 128521) | Enriched Organic Plus compost microbial communities from Emeryville, California, USA - eDNA 3rd pass 37_C BE-Lig OP (version 2) (version 2) ... | reverse complement strand
CGACAGCGAGCACAGGAAAATGGCAGAATAGAGTCAGAATAAGGTGTTGATTGCGACAGAGAGAATGGGAATCAGCAGAGGAGAGTCAGAATAGAGCGCTGATTGCGACAGCGAGCACAGGAAAATGGCAGAGTTAAGTCAGAATGAAGTGCCGATTGCGACAGAGAGAATGGGAATCAGCTGAGTTGAGTCAGAATAGAGCGCTGATTGCGACAGCGAGCACTGGAATAAGGAGGAATTGAGTCGGAATGAAGCACTAATTGCGACAGAACTCTGGAAATAAAGTAATTGCTACCACAATTTGACTTATATATATTACAATAGAATGTAAGGGATTACACAGAGCGGAAGAGATAGGACTCCTTGTCCCTTTCGTTCAATAAAGGGCTATAAAGGAGAGGAAGAAATGGAGAAAGTGAATAAAATTCCAGGTGCACTCATGGATTGGATTATTAAAACGTTAAACAGTGGCGTTAACCCTGAAGCGATTGTCGATGCAATGATTCGAAAAGGCTATGATCCTAAATTATCATATACCACTCTGTTTCGAATCGTTGGAAATAAACCAATAAACACACCAGGTGTGCAAGCTCCATATGAATATGAACAGCCCGAAATCGCGAAAAAGGGAAGTACTTTACATACAAGTGACCGTGAAATTAAGGTCCTCTCAAAAGTAGAAAAGCCTTTTATTTTACATTTGGATAATTTCCTAAGTTATGAGGAATGTGACCAGTTGATTGAAATGTCGCGAAACCGCCTTAAGCCTTCAACTGTCATTGATCCAAAGACTGGTGAAGAAAAAGCAGCTACTGGTCGAACTAGCAAAGGTATGTATTTTTATTTGCGAGAAAATGAGTTTATTAAAAAAGTAGAAAAAAGAATTGCGGAATTAACGGAGTTTCCTATTGAAAATGGAGAAGGGCTACAGGTACTGAATTATGGCATTGGTGAGGAATACAAAAGTCACTTTGACTATTTTCCACCAAGTAAGGTAGACCCTGCTAAAGGTGGTCAGCGGGTGGGGACGTTCCTCATCTATTTAAATGATGTACCTGCAGGAGGAGAAACTGTTTTTCCTAAAGCTGGAGTTTCGATTGTTCCAAAGATAGGATCTGCTGTCTATTTTCAGTATGGAAATAGTAAGGGTGAGGTAGACCGGATGTCCCTTCATTCGAGTATCCCCGTATCCGAAGGTGAAAAATGGGTTGCAACGAAATGGATTCGCCAAGGGAATATATATAGGCACTAAACGAAATGCATTCAATTAGAATTGTCATTGTAATCATGATATAGTTAAACTAATAAATTTAAGTAAGCTGAAATTAGAGATTTTGAAAATACTAAAATGAAGTGTGTCAGTGCATAGAAAGGTGTGTGAACTTTGGATAAAGTACAAACTTTTAAAGACGTCATGGGGAATTATCCGACGGGTGTAACAGTTGTAACGACGACGGATGAAAATGGAGTACCACTTGGACTCACAGTAAACTCATTTGCCTCTGTTTCATTAGATCCATTATTGATTTTATGGTCAATTGATAAGCGAGTATCAACTTACGATATTTTTACAAATGTGGATAAATTTGCGGTTCATGTATTAGCTGGGGATCAGGGAGATATCTGTGCCCTATTTGCAAGTAAGGGAACAGATCGATTTGGTAATTGTGAATGGGAAATGTCTGATAACAACCTTCCAATCCTTAAGGGAACTTCGGGAGTATTACATTGTAAAACTCATAAGACGATTGAAGCGGGTGACCACACAATCCTAATCGGTGAAGTGGTAGAGATTGAAAATTATAATAAGCCGCCACTTCTTTATCACAACCGTAAATTCGGCAATATTCCTGCTGAGTTTTATAAATAATCATGTGGGTACCTTTCCTTATGTGGAAAGGTATCTTTAAGTTAAAATAACTCTTAAATGAAGCGAGTGGCTTTATGTGAAACTCATGTCAACATTTATGGATAGTTTGCGATTGCCGAATAAGGCAGCAATGAAACGTCTGAATAAGCTGGAAATGAGAAATACAATTCTTTTCCTTCTTTTATTATTGTTTATCGTCGCACTTCCAATTGAAATTAACTTACTTTTGGATGATTCCTATATGGAAAGCGAAATTCCTCAAAATATTTATATCATTCAAGTCCTCCTTTTTTACCCGTTTTTAATGCTTTTTTTAGGTATCGCAGGGATTTCGACTTTAGCGGGAGCGGGTGTAGGAGTCAGTAAGGTTACACATCGCCATTTGAAATTTCAATTTCTATGGAAGATGTGTGCGTTTGCGTTAACAAAACCAATTATCATTTTTGCGGTTGCCAATATCCTGATTGGTACCCATTGGATTGTGAATACAATTATATTTATATTGTTATTTTACACGATTCTACGGATGATTTTTCATTATCCGAGCCGAGTAAAGAAGCATAAGTAAAGAACCGGTGAGCCGGTTCTTTTTTTGTTTGTTACAGGAAAATATTTGAAACCTTTTGTGTGAAATATCGTACATACTTAGTGGGTTAGATTAAGAGATTTGTCTTCAATTTGTTTGCCAGTCTCCTAGGGGATTGATAAAGGAGGAGGAATATCATTATGGATGCTTTTCTGAAAGTAGATTATTTAAAGAAGTCTTTTAAAAATGTAGAGGTGCTAAAGGGTGTTTCATTTGAAGTCTATAAAGGAGAAATTATGGCGATTCTTGGTCCAAATGGCGCTGGGAAGTCAACCACGATCAGGAATATCATGGGGATCATGTATCCGGATGAAGGATCTATCACTTTCCAAGGACATACGGAAATACCTCGGAATAAAATCGGATATTTACCAGAGGAACGTGGACTTTATAAAAATGTCAAGGTAATGGATATTCTTCTATATTTAGCTGAATTAAAGGATTATCCCATTAAGAAGGCCAAGGAACGTGCTCTTACCTACTTGAAGAAATTCGGGTTAGAGGGGAAAGAGAATTCTTCGGTTGAGGAACTATCAAAAGGTATGGGTCAAAAGGTACAATTTATTGCATCCATCTTACATGAACCTGAGTTTCTCATTCTGGACGAACCATTTTCAGGACTTGATCCAGTAAGCCAAGAGCTATTTAAAGAAGAGATCAGGAATCTGGCTAAAGGCGGCACTGCGATACTATTATCCTCTCATCAAATGAATCTAGTTGAGGAAATGTGTGATCGGTTATTTCTGATTCACCGTGGACAAAAGGTCATCTATGGATCGATGGATAATGTAAAGAAAGAATATGCCAATTTTAAATGTACCATTCGCGGTAAGAACAATTTGGAAATTCTGCATGGCCTTCCTGAGGTTCAACGGGTAGAACAACAGGAGGAAACATCAATCTTGTACCTGACAAAGGATGTTAATGTTGCAAGTTGGTTAAAGCATTTACCGGAGCAACTGGAGATCAATGAGTTATCCATTGATCGAATCTCCCTTCATGAAATATTTATTGATATTGCAACGGATAAGAACATGCTGCGAGAGGAGGTTGCGATAGATGCGTAATGCCATGAAAGTAGCCAAATGGGAAGTAAAAAGAAATTTGAGAAATAAGTCCTTTTTGATTGGCTTATTTTTAACTCCTGTTTTATTCTTAGCTTTTATGTTCTTAGGAAGTATTTTTGGCGGATCAGAGCCCGAAGAAGAAGTTTCGACACGTGTTTTAATCAGTGATGAGCTTGGAGTTACTGATGTCATAGAAGAAACAGTCGCCGCACATGATCTGAATTGGGAACTCGAAACAACAGAAATAGGGTACGAAGAAATCCTAGAAGTACTGAAAGAGGCAGAAAATACAGCGTATATCGTGTTCGAGCAGGAGGGCTTTGAAAATGGAGTGGTTCCTGTTCATACAAGTGAAGAAATAAGTCCATATTTTATGAATCAGGTTCAAGTATTAGAGGTTCCACTAAAGACCTTACAAATGAAAAAACTCGGGCTTACAGAAGAACAATTAGCAGCATTCTCGAAACAGCTAACGTTTGAAGAAAAACTCATTGATGAAACAGAGGAAACTGCTGAAGAGGAGTCTAACTTAGTAGGAACGGATCCTCTTGAACGCATTATACCAGGCGCGTTTGCAGGAATTATTCTACTTTCAATTATTTTTTCAGGAATGTACATTTTTCAAAGTGCATCTCAAGAGAAGAAAGACAAGGTTGCGGAAATTGTATTATCGTCCCTTACTGCAGCTGAGTTGATGCAAGGAAAGATTATCGGATACTTTATATTGGGTATGATTCAAGCAGTTGTATTTCTTGGCTTTGGAATACCGATTGCACTTTGGAAGCTGGATATACCTATTTTTGACTACTTAGTGGGACCAGAGATTTTATTATATGTTTTAATTGCAATTTTAGGGTATCTCTTATTTGCTGCACTGTTTGTAGGTGTTGGCGCAACGATGGCTGATATGTCGTCAGCAGGAAACTTTCAAGGTATGGTTATGATGCTGCCATTTCTACCTTTTGTATTTATTGGGCCAGTAATTAGCGATCCAAGTGGTCTAATTGCACAAATTGGAACCTATATCCCGTTTACAGCTCCGGGTGTGTTATTATTGCGTCTCACGTTTTTAGAGGAATGGCCGTGGATTGAAATTGTTATTTCTTTAGTCATTTTAATTGTGAGTATATGGCTATTTATGAAACTCGCAGGGAAGATCTTCAAAACAGGTATTCTTATGTATGGGAAAAATGCAACTCCGAAGGAAATTTGGAAGTGGATTCGTTCCTAAGTGAAATACTAAAAAGTGGGGTGTGAAAATGGATCTTTTATTTTTGGGCATAGGCATTGCAGTCGCAGGATACTTCATCGGTGATGGTTTGAAAAATTTTAAAAATCCTGAAGCGAAGAGTGTAATGGATAAGCTTGAAGAAGATGATTTATACGAACTGATTAAAGAAAAAGATATCGCGTATCATATTGGAGTATCTAAAGAAGACGCCAAAGAATTAGTGAAGGAATATCCAAATATTCCTCATGTTGTAATAAATGGTACAGTGTATTACCCGAAGAGTAAATTAAAGCAATGGTTATCAAACCTGGGTGAATAGCTCAAAGGTCCTTCTCGATAGGTTTCTTTATGGCCCGCTGATTGTTAGCTGAGGCGCATAGGATGTGTGTCACAAAGGTTTGCCACAGACCGCGGCGCTCTTAGTCTTTGCTCTGTGATAGCTTTTTACGGACCGTTTTCCCGTTTGAACTTCTATGTTTTCACTAAGTTTTTAGTGTGGATATACTGCCCGCTAATGCGGGATAAATAAATTCCCAATCCTGTGAAACACTATCACTAGGCGAATGTGTAAGGAGGATCCTAATGGAAAAGGACATGCAGTACGGAAGTGATTATAAGTTTATCCCTGCCACTTCGATTGGCAGTGGGGTTGGAATACAGGTAGTATCGGATATTTATTCTCATACCATCCAAATCGTAAACTTTATACTAGTGGGTGAGCCTGGTACATCAGATTATGTGATTGTAGATGCAGGAATGCCGGGTTCAGCGGAGGAAATAATTGCTGTATGTGAGGAACGCTTTGGCAAAGAGAGTCGACCGAAGGCGATTATCTTAACTCATGGCCATTTTGATCATGTCGGTGCAATCATTGAATTAGTTGAACATTGGAATGTCCCTGTTTACGCTCATGAGTTGGAAATGCCATTTTTAACAGGGCGAACAAGCTATCCTGAACCAGACTCGTCGGTTGAAGGGGGAATGGTGGCGAAAATATCACCGTTATTTCCGAATGAGCCGATTCAGTTAGGGAGTCATGTGGAAAAGCTGCCAGAGGACGGAACCGTTCCTCATTTGCCAGAATTTCGTTGGATTCATACGCCAGGCCATGCACCGGGCCATGTATCCTTTTTCCGAGAAAAGGATCGCGCTCTTATCGTTGGTGATGCATTTGTGACTGTGAAGCAAGAGTACTTATATAAGGTGTTTACCCAAGAATTGGAAATCAGCGGCCCTCCGAGATATTTAACAACTGATTGGCAGGCAGCGAAGAAATCTGTTGAAACACTAGCAAAATTAGAACCAAGTGTTGCCATTACGGGACATGGTTTGCCGATAACTGGCGAACTGCTAAAAGAATCCTTAACAAGACTAGTTAAAGACTTTGACCAAATTGCAATTCCGGACTATGGCCGCTATGTAGATAAAACTATCCATTAGAAAGGAAACCTGGCTGTCTAAAAAAGCCAGGTTTCTTACACTTAGCTGGGACACGGGGACAGGTCCCTTGTCCCAATCCTAGATAAAAATTGGTGGGACACGGAACCTGTCCCTCTGTCCCGGAATAAGTTAATTGTTTCATAAACAATCTTTTATATAGTATATTTTAAAGTAGAATGATTTGGTGAGAGAGGGGAATATGGTGAATATCTCTTCGTTATTATTAGGGTTGGTTATGGTCTTAAACATTGTTTTCGCCGTAGTTGTTATCTTTCGTGAAAGAAGAGATGCCAGTTCAACTTGGGCATGGTTATTAGTACTTTTCTTTATACCAGTAGCCGGCTTCATTTTGTATTTACTATTAGGTCGAAATTTAACACGCGACCATCTCTTTCAATGGGATGATTTAAAGAAAAGCGGGATTGAAGAAGTTCTAGAAAAACAAAAAGAACTGATACGTACACAAAAATTCCTCTTTAATAATCATGTTACAAAGGATAATCAAGACCTCATTTATATGAATCTTAAAAATGATCAGGCCTTGTTCACAAAAAACAATGTTGTGGAAGTTTTTACAGATGGGCAACAAAAATTCAGGCGCTTATTTCAAGATATTGAGGACGCAAAGGAATCCATTCATTTGCAATATTATATTATTAAAAATGATAACCTTGGTCGAAAACTAATCGCGCATTTAACCAAGAAGGTTAAAGAAGGTGTTATGGTCCGCGTTCTTTATGATGAGCTAGGATCTAGAACATTAACGAAACGTTTTTTTAAAGAGTTTCGTGAGGCGGGAGGTCTAGTCGAGGTCTTTTTCCCTTCGAAGCTACGGTTTATAAATTTACGGATGAATTTTCGAAACCATCGGAAATTGGTCATTATTGATGGAAAGATTGGATACGTAGGTGGATTCAATGTTGGTGATGAGTATCTAGGTTTGAATACGAGGTTTGGGTATTGGCGAGATACACATTTACGCATAAGGGGTAATGCTGTTGACACCATGCAGGCTCGCTTCATTTTAGACTGGAATCAAGCATCACGTGATTATGATATCATGTATGATCCAGAACTTTTTCCGATTGAAAATGTCAGGTTAGGCAATGTCGGGATTCAAATTGTTACAAGCGGGCCGGATTCGGAGTTTGAGCAGATTAAGAATGCGTATATCAAAATGATCTATTCAGCGAAAAAATCGATTTATATGCAGACGCCATACTTTATTCCAGATAAAAGCCTGCTTGATGCACTTAGGGTGGCATGTCTTTCAGGAGTTGAAGTGAACATCATGATTCCTGATAAACCGGACCATCCATTCGTTTATTGGGCTACCATCTCGCATATCGGAGAATTGCTACCGGTTGGAGCAAATGTCTATATATACAGCAATGGCTTTATTCATTCAAAAACACTTGTTGTTGACGAAGAAATTTCTTCAGTTGGTACAGCGAATATTGACGTAAGAAGCTTTAGGCTAAACTTTGAGGTCAATGCATTTTTATATGATGAAAATATTTCTAAAGAGTTGACAGCTATTTTCAAAGAAGACATAAAGCTTTCTAAATTACTGACATTTGATGAATACGGAAAAAGAGGTGTTAATATTAAATTCAAAGAATCCATATCAAGACTCCTATCTCCAATCCTATAGTCGTAAAATAATTGATGTGTCTTACAACTTTGAAATGAAGTGTAAGTTGCATCGATTTTTTTATATTTTCAATTGCCTAATATTAAGGTAGGATTTATTCTGGGGGGAGTTTCTTTGAATTTAATGGATATGAATACAGAAGTGTTTTACAAAATTAATGGGTTAAGCGAGGAGTTACCGTTATTAAATCAGCCAATGATTTATATAGCGAGTTATACCTTGTATGTCCTTATCCTAGCTGTAGTGTATTACTTAATAAAAGGCTCACAAAACCGTATCATGGCGGTTAGTGCTATGCTTTCGGTAGGGGTTGCAGTACTACTAGGAAGAGTGGCGGGAATATTTCATTCCAATAATCAGCCTTTCGCTGAACTGCCAAATGTCAATCAACTGATTGAAAAAGCTGTCAATAATTCATTCCCAAGTGACCATACGATGATCTTTTTTGCGGTTTGTTTTACTTTTTTCTTGTTTAAAAAACCTGGAAGATATCTTTGGATGGCACTTGCATGCTTAGTCGGTTTTTCACGTATTTGGGTGGGGGTACATTATCCCGGAGATATTATCGTAGCAGCAATTTTAGCCATGCTTTCAGCGTATCTTTTATTCGTGACTGTATCAAAGCTCAAATTACGAAATCGAAAAGAGCAACTTGAGCTTCCGATAACAAAAGAAAAAGACTTTTAATAAGGAATTGGTTCCTTGAGGGGCCAATTCTTTTTCGTGCTTTCCTTTAATTTCCTTATTCTATAAAATTTAAGATAGCATAGTGGTGGAGGAGAAACGTATGTGTAAAATAATCATTGTTGAAGATGACCGTCAGTTGGTTCGTTTGCTTTAAGAGCATACGCAACGATTTGGTTTCGAAACAAAAGCAGTTGAGAAGTTTGAATCGGTATTATCTGAGTTTTGAGGAGTTTACTCCACATCTTGTTCTTTTAGATGTAAACTTGCCAAGGTTTGACGGCTATTATTGGTGTCATCAGATTCGCAGTAAGTCGACTTGCCCAATATTATTTATATCAGCACGTGATGGAAAAATGGATCAAGTGGATCAAGTAATGGCGCTCGAAATTGGGTCAGACGATTATATTACAAAACCATTTATATGCGAAATTTGAAAAAGTCTATGATGTAGAACCTAATTCAATACAATAAGTTTTGCCTGTTACTGATGGAGAATTGCGACAGGCATTTTTTTACAAAGGCTACTATACTTTGTGACTTCCCAGGATAGACTATTACAATAATGGAGGAATAGGTATGAATAATCATTTAGTATTGCAGACCGATTTTGGAAAGAGTGATGGGGCTGTAAGTGCAATGTATGGTGTTGCTTTATCGGTTCACCCAGCGCTACCGATCTTTGATTTAACCCATGACATATCGCCATTTAATATCTGGGAAGGCTCTTATCGACTATTTCAGACCATAAAGTATTGGCCGGAAAGGACTGTCTTTGTTTCTGTCGTGGATCCAGGTGTTGGGTCTGATCGTTTAAGCATCGTGGTGCAGACTGAGACGAACCAATATATTGTGACACCTGATAACGGAACAATCACTCATATCAAACAGAGGTTCGGAATTAAAGAAGCGAGAATGATTGATGAAAGTAAAAATCGTCTGCCATTTTCAGGTGAATCATACACCTTTCATGGAAGAGATGTTTATGCCTATACAGGGGCTAGACTTGCTTCTCGAGTTATCACTTATGAAGAGGTTGGGCCAACAGTTCCGGTAGAGTCCTTGGTGGAATTGCCTATTTTTGAAGTGGAAATTGATAATAACACAATTATTGGAAATATTGATATCCTGGATGTCCGCTTTGGTAACCTTTGGACCAATATTGACAAATCCCTTTTTAATCAACTTAGTAATAGGTATGGTGATTTCTTCGAAGTCATCATTGATCGTGAAGGAAGCAATGTATATAAAAGTACGATGAAATATGGACGTTCTTTCGCTGACAGTGAACTTGGGGATCCTCTACTCTATGTAAATTCTTTAGACAAAATAGGAGTTGCCCTTAATCAGGAGTCCTTTGCTGAAAAATTTAAAATTGGTACTGGTGCAGAATGGAAAATTAAAATCCGTAAAACAAATTAAAACACCGTTCAGGTAATGAACGGTGTTTTTTGCGTATTATGTTAAAGGCTTGTTTTGCTTTAATAAGTTTGAAGCGGGAAGCGTAATGATTTTTCCTCCGATTTGTACATGGATGGAATCATTAAATATTGCTTTTACTATCCCTTTTAACTGGACAGTTGAATTAACCGCGATCTCTTTTTTGGATTCATTATTGGTAGTCATGGCAATTCCCCTCTCAGGTTTTTATATTTAGAGGCATTAAAATAAAAACATTATATCCCATAATTATGAAAACTATACGTGTAAAATTATTATTTTATATTATTTTACCTTGAAAATTTTGTCTTGTGCAAGTTTGATGAATTGGTTTTTATTTCTTTTTTGGCGACCCTCGATAAACTGCTTCTCTAAGCTCTAAAGCATACTTATCAAAGTACGGCACTCCCATTTCGGCAGCAATACGTAATTCTTTTTCAATGTCATAGGGAACACGAACAATTTCGATTGAAAAAGGTGCGACTTCCTTTGATTGATATTCCCCGTGAAGAATTGCAAAGGTTGCTTGTGTCGTATCAAGCGGGTTACCGACACTTCCTACATTTAATAGAGTTTGCTCTGTATTCATTGGTTCAATCAAGGCAGCATGAATATCTCCGAAACCAATAATGTCTGGTGTCTTTTCCTCTAAAGGAATAATCCATTCAGTGTGATCAAACATTGCCCTTTTCTCCTCGTCGGAATGAATCATGGGGACAACACGGTGGTGGACGCTTTTTGCAGAGGCATGGTACAACCGAATGTATTTCCCACTCATATAAAAATCAAAATGAAAGGGAAGGGTTCCTAAGTATGAAAGGCGTTCTTTACCAAGCTGATTTCGGTGCCATCTAATTCCGTCATCAGGATGTTCATTTTGAATAAAGTCATCCCAATTTCCCAAAAGCACAACCTCACACACGTTTTGTATCCGGTCAACCGCGGCGGCTGAGTTTGGCCCTTTTCCTACAAGGTCTCCAAGACAAATGATGGTCTTGATTTCACGAGCTTTTATATGTTCCAAGACAGCTTCTAGTGCTGTAATATTTCCGTGTATATCGGAAATGAGCGCAATGCTCATGCTAAGGCCCCCTTGGTTTTAGTTATACTAATCTAATAATAAAATAGATTGAAAATTTTGTCATTATTAAATTAGCTAAAATTACTAAATATTCTTTCCATATATGTTTTGTCTGTTTAGAATGAAGAAAAGGGGGAGAGCGCTGTCATGGTTCAAAGGATGTTTTTATTATGTATGATATGTTTGGTTTTTATGTTAACTTCTTGTTCATCTCAAGAAATGAAGGAAGTTGGGGGAGTTGCATACGGGAATCACAACATTGAACAGAAAGAAGAAACGATTCCGAACGCAAGATTTTCTGTTGATTCATCCTGGAAAAATGAATACCTTCTTGAAATAAAAGGGGAATCTCCTTACCTAGAAAAAAAGACCGTAGCGTCCATGCAAAAATGGCGGGAAGAGATTATTGAATTCTCAAAAACTCAAGAAAATGTGTATATCAATGGTCCTAATAAAAAACAAGTGGCTTTAACGTTTGATGATGGGCCAGATAGTACGGTGACATCAGCTGTGATTGGGGTTTTGGATAATTATGGAGTCAAGGGGAATTTCTTCTTTCTGGGAAGTGAAGCCGAGAAGCATCCAGAGGTAGTGAAAGAAGCCTATGAAAAGGGGCATCTTGTTTTAAGTCATAGCTACCATCATGTTCAATTAGATAAGTTGTCCGAAGTTGAAATTCGTAATGAAATAGAAATGGCAGGGACTGCGATTGAAGAGATCATAGGTAAAGAGCCCGCATTGGTAAGAACGCCGTACGGCTCAACAAATGAATTGGTGGTAGAGGTAGCAAAAGAAAATAATGTCTCAATCATTATCTGGTCAATTGATTCACTTGATTGGGCTCAAAGAAGTACGGATGTCATATACTCCAATGTATTTTCAAACATTCGAAACGGTGACATCATACTCATGCACACAGACTCTGATGAGTACGATACATATGAGGCCTTACCACGTATCATTGAGGAATTACAAGAGCAGGGCTATGAAATAGTGGATTTAGAAACTTTGCTTGGCCAACCAGCCTATCAATAGAGGGAAGAATCGTAGGGACCAATCTAAATGAAACCTACGATTCTTTTTATCTATTTTTTCATAATTAATTTCCACGTATCGATAACAACACTAACGGATACTATGAATAAGACCATTGCCAAGACGGGATGCAAGGCCCCAACCCACGGTGCAACCCTTGTAAAGTTTGCGCTAAAATACATACTGAAGACGAGTACTGCAAGTCCAATTACATATCCATACCCCCACCGAGGCAATTTTCCAACGAAAGCTGCAATCAGCATAAGAACAAGTATATTAAATCCAAAAATATGAACAAGTGTTGTATGTTTCAACCAATTTTCGGCGCCTACAAAAATGGCCATCCCAGCTGAAAATACTTGTCCGATAATGAATAGCGCAAAAATTGCAGCAAATAAGAAGTAAATTCCTCGTCCAATTCGGATTCGAGTAGACGGTGTAGATTGTTCCATTCGTAAAACCTCCTTCCTTAGGAAAAGCGCCCGTATTCGAGCGCTTTGCATTATCTGATGTCCACTTTTCCGCTACTCACTTCAATTTTCACATCATAGGTACCTGCACCATGTTTACCTTCAATACTGCCTTTATTTCTTGTGGATTCATCAAGGGAAAAATCATTAGAAATATATCCGCTATTTGCTTTACCTTCTAATGTAAAATCAGCATCATTTGGTAAGTCAAGGTCAAGTAAGCCGGATCGAACATCTGCTTTAATCGAATCAGTAAGTTTTGAAATGCTTGCTTTTAATCGTCCAGAACGCACTTCAGCTTCAAGTTTTCCCTCATATTCATCAATGGTTACATTCCCGGAACGAACATCAATCTCACCACTTTTTGTTGTAAGATTCTTAATTCTAGAATTTCCAGAAGCTACATTGTGTGTAAAGTGTTCAGCAGAAAGGTTTTCCAAACGTACATTTCCAGATTGGACTTCGGTTGAGAGTTCGTTCATTTTCATAGGTGAACCATCGAATTCTAAATGGCCAGATCCTACTCTTAGTGAGAGTTCCTTTTCAAAGTCTTCCGGGATATAGACGGTAAGTTTCGTATTGTCAAAGAAAGGGAACCAGCTCCAGTTGAAGAATCCACGTTCATATGTGACTTCTATTGAGTCACCGCTTTTTGTAACATGTACTTCACCTTTACCTTTTAACTCTGCTTTTACGTCATCACGATTGTCAGGGATGACCGTCGTACTGATTGATGTTATATCAATTTCGATTTCATCAATTCTTTCCGTAACCTTAGCTGAGTCTCCAGAATTCCCAAAAGGAAGTCCAGGAATTCGGTAGAGGTTTGTCATTACGAGATAAGCCCCAATAAGAATGAAAAATATAATTAAGATTTTCTTCATTTTCTAACCTGCCTTTATCATTTATTCTAACCCTATCTTAAAAGAGGATTAAGAATTAAGTAACGCACCACCGATATATTTTTAATTAGGACCTGAGGCGTATTAAAAGAAAAAAGCAGATTGCTTCTAATACAATCTGCTCTACGTTGGTGATTTATGATTCTATTTTAACCCAGTCCTGCGACCATTTTTGAATTTCATCCATCAAAGGTTTTAAGGCCCGCCCTTTTTCGGTTAACGAATATTCAATGCGTACAGGGGTTTCTGGGTACACATGCCTTTTTACAATACCTTGATTCTCAAGATCTTTGAGTCTTTCTGAAAGAACTCTTCCACTAATTCCTATCGATGATTCAATTGTACAGAAACGCTGTGGACCTGAAAGAAGTTGATAAATCACGAGTCCTGTCCAGCGTTGGCCAAGTAAACTCATAGCTTTTTCAAATTTAGGACAAATTACACTTGAATCCATATTTCCCTCACCCCTATTTCTATATTATAGCGTATTGTAAGAAATTATAAACTTACTTGACATAATTTAATTACGAAAATATAATTACTTACATAAAGTAAGTTAGTAATGCGAAATTTAGGAGGCATAAAATATGAAATATCAACGCCCACCATATACATTTGTAGAGCTTGTAGAATTAAAAGTAACCGACTTACAGCGTTCCTTAACGTTTTATCAAAATATAATTGGATTTAAGGTATTAGAACAATCGGGTAGAAAGGCGCTTTTAACTGCAGATGGGAAAACAGCATTGTTATCAATCGAACAGCCTGAAAACATAGTTCCTAAGGAACCGCGTCGTACAGGACTTTACCATTTTGCATTGCTTTTACCATCCCGTGCAGAGCTAGGAAAAGTACTTTATCATTTAGTCCAAAATAATATACCAATTGGCGCGTCTGATCACGCAGTGAGCGAAGCCCTCTATTTAGATGATCCAGATGGAAATGGCATTGAAATTTATGCAGACCGCCCTGATACAGAATGGGAATGGTCAAATGGCGAAGTGAAAATGGTGACAGAGCCTCTTGATGGGCAAGGTGTACTGGCTGCTGCGAATGGCGAAAAATGGACCGGACTTCCAGAAGAAACGGTCATGGGTCATATTCACATGCATGTATCTGAACTAGCAAAGACAGAGGAATACTATACCAAAGGTCTTGGTTTTGATGTTGTAACTCGCTACGGAGGGATGGCATTGTTTATCTCAACAGGCGGGTATCATCACCATATTGGTCTAAATACATGGAATGGTGTAGGGGCACCTGCGCCATCTGAAAATAGTGCAGGGATTAAGCGGTTTACACTTGTATTACCAACCGAAAATGCATTACAAACAACCATTGAAAACCTAAAGAAAATTGGGGCATATGTCCAAGAAGAAGATGGAGTCATGGTAACAAAAGATCCTTCTGAAAATAAAATAAAACTTATTGTTGCATAGGTGACAATGGATAAAGTAGCTATCTTCGGGTAGCTACTTTTTTATTAGGGTGACAAAAGATACAGCTGAACAACTACTAGGTTGCTAGTTTTGTAGGAATGGATATGGTATAATTGGAAATGTGTGGTAGGCCTTTCTTTGTATAAGGAAGGCCTATATTTTTATATAAAAAAGGGAAGGGGAAACAAAAATGAAGGTGAAAATGAAATTTTGCAGAGTGTTTGATCCTAGCAAGGAGGATATCTACTATGAGCCATAAGGATTATTTTAATGATCAGCTCCAGTATATCGACCAAAACTTGCCAGAATTAAACAATCTCTATTCATCCTCCACACCATTTAATGAAAGGAATCGGACGTTCTTTAGTTCTTATGTCAATGAACTTAAAAGCTATGTGGATAGTGGTGCGGTAGAACCCATACCTAAGGTTTTTATTGGAACAAAGGTAACGGTTATGTTTGATGGAGAAGACGATACAGAGGATTATTATATATGTTTACCGAAACAATCTGACCCGGATACCGGATGTATCTCATTTTTATCTCCGGTTGGAAGACAATTGTTATTGTGTAAAGTAGGCGACAAAGTATTGCTGAGTACACCAGCGGGTGGCCTTCCGGTGATGATCCAAGATATAGCATTTGCAGGAAATTTAATTTTGCAGTAATAGTGTTGAAAATATAATTAAGCGCTTACAATCCACTTCCCTTTATATGCGTATAAAACGGAAGTGGATTTTTGCTTGTTAAATAGTGAATTATTCGTTAAAATAGCCTTTATATTGAATAGTAAAGTGATGATAGGAATCAGTAGCAGCTTATCTCCCTGTATTAGAGAGCCGGTGGTTGGTGAAAACCGGAACAAAGATAAATGTGAATTACCTCCTTGAGCTTTCTTTGTGAACTCATATTTAGTGAAAATTAGCAAAGAACGGACGAGCCGTTATTCGAATGAAGCGGAAGATACATATCTTCAATCAAGGGTGGTACCGCGTGCAACCACGTCCCTTTTTAGGGGCGTGGTTTTTTGTGTTTTCATCAGATTATTGGTGATCACGGACAAAGGTAGGTCAAGATTTGTACGAAATGTCTTTGAGAGGATGTCTCGAAGACAAAAGAAGTTTGAATTTAGGTTTGAATGTCTTTGAGGCGGTGTGTCGTGGACAAAAGTGGTCTAAGAATAGGCTGAAATAGCTCTGAGGCTGCATGACACAGACAAAAGCGGCAACAGATATGAAAGAAAAACCTAGAAATAATTTTAGTAAATGAACAAACCGGAGGGAAACCAAATGGAGAATTTTATTGAACAGTTAACAGGCGAACAAAAAATAGAACTGGAAAGACAATTTGCTATTTACACAAATGGGGTACAAGAGGTTGTCCCAGCACATGAATTAAAACAAAAAATTGCAAAGTCTATTGTGACCAACCAGCCATTAAAAGTGAAGCTCGGGCTTGACCCATCAGCGCCAGATGTTCACTTGGGACACACAGTGGTATTAAATAAATTAAAACAATTCCAGGAAAATGGTCATGTGGTCCAGCTTTTAATCGGTGACTTTACAGGGAAAATTGGGGACCCAACTGGAAAATCTGTTGCCCGTAAACAATTGACAGATGAAGAAGTGAAACATAATGCGAAAACATATTTTGAACAATTTGGAAAAGTATTAGACATGGAGAAGGTTGAGCTTCATTATAATTCCAAATGGCTATCAACGCTAAATTTTGAGGATATTATTAACTTAGCGGCAAGTATTACGGTTGCTCGTTTACTTGAAAGGAATGACTTCTCTGAGCGTTTAGAAACAGGAAAGCCAATTTCTCTTCATGAATTTTTCTACCCACTTATGCAGGGGTATGACTCTGTTGCCCTTGAAAGTGACATTGAACTAGGTGGAAATGACCAGCATTTTAACGTGTTAATGGGAAGACATTTACAAGAGCATTTTGGTAAAGAAAAGCAGGTTGTGATTCTTCTTCCACTATTAGAAGGACTTGATGGCGTTGAAAAAATGTCTAAGTCAAAAGGTAATTACATTGGTGTGGATGAGGCACCAAATGATATGTATGGCAAAACAATGTCCATTCAGGATGAAATGATGGCCAAATACTTTGATTTAGTGACAGACCTTGCTTTGGAAGAAAAGAATGAAATCAAGGCTACAATAGAAAATGGCACTCTACACCCACGTGATGCAAAAATGCTTCTTGGAAGAACAATTGTAAGAATGTACCATGGTGAGGATGCAGCTCAACAGGCGGAAGAACATTTTAAGACAGTCTTTCAAAAAGGTGTCATTCCAGACGATATTCCAGAAGTAATTTGGTCAGGAGAAAATAATATTTCGATCATTGATTTACTTGTTCAATTGGATTTACAAAAGTCTAAAGGAGAAGCTAGAAAAATGATCCAAAATGGTGGAGTCAAACTAAATGGCGAAAAAGTCGAAGATATACATCTTGAGCTTGAAATAACAAACGACATGATTGTTCAAGTCGGAAAACGTAAGTTTGTAAAAATTAATAAATAACAAGTAAAAGCGGGGCGACATCCATAGATGTCAGCCCCGTTTTTTTTTAAGAGCACCCAGTTAAGTCAGGGATTCTCTCTTTATTTTCCAATAAACATTTGTGACCAGTAGTTACCGCTAGCTTGGTGCCCAACTCCGATATGAGTAAAGTTTGGATTTAGGATGTTTTTACGGTGTCCTTCACTGTTCATCCAAGCGTTTACTACTGCCTCAGGTGATGCTTGTCCTTTTGCGATATTTTCACCTGCTGTCTTGTACGATACACCGAAATCCCTCATCATATCAAACGGAGATCCGTAAGTCGGACTTGTATGAGAGAAATAATTTTTTTGTTGCATATCATTAGCTTTTGTTTTCGCAACTTTACTTAAAGATGTATCGGCTTTAAGAGCAGATAAGCCATTTTTCGTACGCTGTGCATTCGTAAGGTCAATAACCTGTCTTTCAAAATTACTAATTCCAGCTGCAGGGGCTGGGGCAGGAGCAGGCTGCTGGGTTGCAGGCTGACGGTTTTGTTCAGGCGCTGTGTCACCTGCTGGGTAATCAGGCGCCGGAGTTACATTATTATTCGGTGCTGGTACAGCATTATTTCCATTACCACCTATAAAACGATTAAAATCGTTTGGAATTGCGTTTGTACCGTCAGGAGTACGAACAACAATTTTTTTATTGATAAATCGAGAATACTGTTGTTCTCCTCTTGCATGTTGTACGCTTGTAGTATGTGGATATCTATCACTTGACATTGTCGTGCGATAGGGACGGTCTTGTTTAATGATATAGCCGTTATTCACACTTTCAACGTTTGCTGAACGGTTATTGTCATCTGCAGCATTGTCGTTATTATTGTTACATGCGGACATTAAAAGCATTGCAGAGCCAAGAATCGCGATACCTGTTTTTGTAAATCTTTGCAATGTGAATTCCTCCTTAGCATGATTCGATTTACTTTTATATTTTGCTCTGCAGTAGCGAAAGTATTGGTGGTAATAAAAGAGAATCGGATTGGCAAAAAGCCATCGTACACCTTAACGAAAGTATCAACTTCCATTAAAATAAAGGAAGAAAGCAAATACAAAATCCAAGAGGTGAAAGCAATGAAAATCATTGATATTTCTCAGCCTTTAAGTCATACAACACAAGAGTGGCCAAATGATACCCCATTTAACTACGCTCTCACATGGTCCATTGAAGAAGCTTCAACAGTAAATGTCGGACAAATCACAACAAGTACTCATATTGGAACTCATATTGATGCTCCATTTCACTTTGACAATGAAGGGAAAAAGGTGCATGAACTAGACCTTGACTTATATGTAGGAAAAGCAAGAGTTATTGAGGTGTCAGAAAAAAAGGAAATCGAGATTGAGGATTTAAAAAGGTTTGACTTATCTGGTGTTAAACGGCTCTTAATACGTACAAATTCATGGAAAAATCGGGACCGATTTCCGACCGCCATTACAAGTGTAAATCCAGAAATTGCATTTTACTTGGCTGAAAAAGGGATTAAATTGATTGGAGTGGACACTCCTTCTGTCGATCAATTAGATAGTAAAGATTTACAGGCTCATCATCAATTGCATAAGCATGGAATCAATATACTTGAGGGAATCATCTTAGAACATGTAGAACCTGGAGATTATGAATTAATTGCGCTGCCACTCCCAATTGAGGGTGCTGACGGTAGTCCGGTTCGTGCGGTTTTGAAGAAGTTTTAGGAATAAAGAAAAATCCATTGTCATAAGAACAATGGATTTTTTAAACCTCTAAATGGAGGAAAAACAAGCGGGTTTAACAAGCAGCAGGTATGAGCTCATTCCTATTAACAAGCTCTACCTTAAATAGTAATTCCATTTGTTTGATCTCATACATTCCATTTTCATAAACGTACAAAACTTCATACAAATCGTTTTTATAAACGACTTTATCACCCAATTTCATGGAATACTACCTCCTAATTAATGCTTATCCTCAGTTTAATATATATAAATTTCAACTTCTATACACCTTTAGTAATATTCTGGTAGATAAAAGTGCGGATTTTCATTTGAATAATCGAAATATTTGATGTAAAACAACTTTTAAGAGTGGTATAGACAACTACACAGCCCGGTGATAAAATGAGTTGCAGTAATTAATCTGACTATCCTTTGGTTACACTAACGTGTAAGCGTTAAACATAATGAAATCATTCTTGAAATATTAATAGTTAAAACCGAAGAATAGCAGAAAATCACAAAAATAAAGGAGGAAATCATCATGATGAAATATCTTCAAAAACTTGGTCGTTCATTAATGTTACCGGTTGCAGTATTGCCTGCAGCGGCTATCTTGATGGGGATCGGTTATTGGATTGACCCACAAGGATGGGGTGGGGGAAGTCCGATAGCAGCTTTCTTAATAAAAGCAGGAGGAGCCATCATTGACAACATGTCGATACTCTTTGCAGTAGGTGTCGCATTAGGAATGTCGAAAGATAAAGATGGTTCCGCTGCATTAAGTGGGTTAGTGGGATACCTAACAGTCACAACCTTACTTGCTACAAATACGGTGGCAATGCTTCAAGGGGTTGATCCAACTGAGGTAAATGCAGCATTTGGAAAAATTCAAAACCAATTTATTGGGATTATCTCAGGTATTATTGCTTCCATCATGTACAATCGTTTCAGTGATGTACAATTACCTGACGCACTAGCATTCTTCAGTGGAAAAAGACTTGTTCCAATTCTAACATCTGTTGCAATGCTAGTAGCATCACTTGTGTTGTTATTTGTTTGGCCAGTTATTTACTCAGGATTAGTTGCGTTTGGTAAAGGTATTCTTGATTTAGGTGCAGTAGGTGCCGGATTATATGGATTCTTTAACAGACTTCTAATTCCAACTGGTCTTCACCATGCATTAAATTCTGTATTCTGGTTTGATGTAGCAGGTATTAATGATATAAATAATTTCTTAAGTGGTGCTGGCGAAAAAGGTATTACTGGTAGATATCAAGCCGGATTCTTCCCAGTTATGATGTTTGGTTTGCCAGCCGCAGCTCTTGCGATGTACCATACAGCAAAATCCACAAGAAAGAAACAAGCAGCATCATTACTAATGGCAGCGGCTTTCGCGGCATTCTTCACTGGTGTTACCGAACCATTAGAATTTGCATTCATGTTCTTAGCACCAGGATTATATGTGGTGCATGCTGCATTAACCGGTATTTCTTTATTTGTGGCAGCTACATTCCACTGGACTGCAGGTTTTGCATTTAGTGCAGGCTTTGTTGACTTTTTCCTAAGTCTTCGAAACCCAATCGCAAACCAACCATGGATGCTACTAGTACAGGGACTTATCATAGCGGTTATTTATTATGTGCTATTCCGTTTCCTAATTGTTAAATTTAATCTTAAAACACCTGGTCGTGAAGATGAGGAAATTACCGAAACAACTACACAGTCAGATGGTAAATCAAGATTCGCTAGTATGGCCGCTCAAATCTATGAAGGTTTAGGTGGAGATGAGAACGTAACATCGGTTGATAACTGTGTAACTCGCTTGCGTTTAGAAGTTAAAGACATGGATAAAGTTGATCAGAAAAAAATTAAAGCAACAGGGGTTCCTGGAATCAATATTGTTGGTAAAAACAGTATTCAAGTTATTGTAGGAACAAACGTTCAATTCGTTGCAGATGAAGTCCATAAAATTCGTAAAGAGAAATAAGAATGAAAAAGAGGCTGTCCTAAGTTGGACGGGTCAGAGTTCCAAAACGGTATATTTCAATACACTTTTAGCGTGAATTCACATACGAATTCACGCTTTTATTTTTTAAGAAACTGTTATTTGCTTAAGGGAAAGTCACTTCGGACACATACTTCTTGGGCATACCTTCGCTTGTCTGAAGTTAGAGTAACTTCAGACAGAATTGAGCTGAAAAAGCCCTTATCTTGTCTGAAGTAAGTTCACCTTCGGACAGACCTGAGCAGAAAAAGCCTTTGTTTGTCTGAAGCCAGCTCATCTTCGGACAGAACGGAGCTGCAAAAGCCCTTGTGTGTCTGAAGTCAGCATAACTTCGGACTCAACGGCGATGAAAATGCCTCTGCTTGTCTGAAGTAGGCCCACCTTCGGACAGACCTGAGCAGAAAAAGCCTTTGTTTGTCTGAAGCTAGCTCATCTTCGGACAGAACGGAGCTGCAAAAGCCCTTGTGTGTCTGAAGTCAGCATAACTTCGGACAGACCTGAGCTGAATATACCTTTGCTTGTCTGAAGTCAGCTCACCTTCGGACAGACCTGAGCTGAATATGCCATTGCTTGTCTGAAGCCAACTCACCTTCGGACAGACCTGAGCTTAAACTGCCCTTCTGAAGTCAGCTCACCTTCGGACAGAACTGAGCAGAAAAAGCCTTTGTTTGTCTGAAGCCAGCTCATCTTCGGACAGAACGTAGCTGCAAAAGCCCTTGTTTGTCTGAAGTCAGCATAACTTTGGACTCAACGGCGATGAAACTGCCTCTGCTTGTCTGAAGTAAGCTCACCTTCGGACAGACCTGAGCTGAATATGCCTTTTCTTGTCTGAAGTAGGCCCATCTTCGGACAGAACGTAGCAGAAAAAGCCCTTGTGTGTCTGAAGTCAGCTCGACTTCGGACTCAACGGCGCTGAAATTG
>Ga0180217_1001751_pt1 | contig 22103 bp, 16 predicted proteins | sample eDN3rd37CBELigOP_FD_128521 | JGI IMG/M metagenome (GOLD analysis project Ga0180217, IMG submission 128521) | Enriched Organic Plus compost microbial communities from Emeryville, California, USA - eDNA 3rd pass 37_C BE-Lig OP (version 2) (version 2) ... | reverse complement strand
GAATGATCGCGAAAAATGGTTTATGATCGATGGTTCGTTTATCACCAACCTACCCGATGTATGGGCGCTGAACCAAAAATACATCCTCCTGCCGATCAATAACTGGGATTCGGAATACGAAAGAGTCAACATTGGCGGCATCACCTGTGACGGGCAGGATTACTATAACCAGGAAGCACATATGAACTCCGTCTTCATGCCCAAAACCCGTAAAGTGCAATATATCGGATTTTTCCACACTGGGGCATATCAGGATGTATTGAGCGGCTACGGTGGCATACACCACTGTCTGTTACCTTCGCCCAAGCATGTGCTGATCCGTCGCAATAGGGACGAGACATTCAATTATGAGGTATTTGGAGAGGAACAGAACTCCAAGCAGGTCATGAAATTATTGGGGTATCAGTAATTTTGATATTTCTAAACTAAAAAAGCACGACAAAAATCGTGCTTTTTTGTATTAAAAAGGACCCCTTTTCAATAAGTGTGTATAAAAGCATTAAGGAAAAACGCTGAAATAAATCCAATCAATTTATGAGTTTTCATGTTCGATCAAAAGATTATGGTGTATACTGCCAAAGGTCTGCCCCCCGGCTAAAATACAATCGACCTTTTTTGTCCATCGAAATCCAGGCAGCATCATCTACCAGTTTGGTTATTTTCATAGTTGAAGGATCTATACTGAACATCGCACCTCCATTGGCCCCTGCTCCATAGACTTTCCCATTGGGGTGGACGACGAGTTCTATGCTCTTCCAACTGGCCGAAAAATACTTGTCGACCAATTTATGTTTACTCAAGACAGTGTTGGTATTGGGGTCATAGATAAAAAGGGTATCTTCTGCTACCCCCCAGATATAGCCATCCGGTCCGATGATCAGATTGGTGACCTGTCTTTTTCCACTGACCGGAACTAGCTCACTTACTTTCTTATTGCCCATAATATCCCACACAAATAGCTTACCCTCTGTCTGTGACGCTACTGTACCACCACCGCCAAAGATAGATGTCCCTCCATAAATCAGATCATCCTTGTACAACAGGCTAATGATGGACTGGTCTTGTACGACCTCTCCATAATCTATAACTTGGCCATTGCTCTTATTGTACCGCGCCAGCACTCCTCCCAACTCACCATAATCAGCCACCGTACCCAAAAACAAACTATTGTGCCGGGAAACGGCAACAGCTCCGAAAATCCGGTCTTGCCCTGTAACTGTCGCCACCCGTCGTGGATTCGTATTCATAACCCAAGGCTGCTTGGAATCGTATTTGTAAATATGGGCTCCCGGATAAATATTAAAATAAGTGTCTGTTCCGTCTATAATGATAGACTCGGCTTGTCCCATTCCCGTGTAATTCGAAACCTCGCCTGTCTCAGGGTCATATACACCATTTCCGCCACCGGGATAACCGCTCGTGTGTATCCTCCCGTCAGCTCCTAGAGCTGTGATGCGAATGTTGATAGGCTGGGCCGGGACAGATGCATCTACAGCCGTGGATTGGGAATTTACCGGATTGAATTTTACCACTTTATTCGCATCATTCAATATATAGAGCGAACCATCTTTTCCCCAGGTCATCGCCAATGCTCTAGCTGTATTTCCTACTTTTACAGAAGTAGTTGATGAAGTCGCAAAATCGTATACACGCAACTCGGTAGAACTATGGCTGTGATAGACCTTGTTCGGGTCAGAGAGGGACCGCGCATAGGCCCGGCTACTGATACCGGTAATTTCTCGTTCGACAGTTGAACTATGATCGACATTGTAAACCAACGTCTTTCCATTGACCGTTGCAAATAGGCGACTTCCTCCAGCCACATTCGGAACCAATACTAACGGATAGACGAAGCCGGCTTTTCGCTCTACTATCGGCAGGATTTCTGTTTTGGCACCTGTTCTCGGATCTAATTCAACCAGATTCGCCGCAACGGATCCTACACCTGCATACAATTTATCATTGGATGGACTATATGCCAATGTACGCACATACCTCTCCCCTACAACCAAAGCCCCCTTACCTACATCCGAAAAACCATCGTTTGGATGGTACCGAAACACACGGGCACCCGGAAAGGTACAACCAAATATCTCGCCATCCTTACCCGCTGTAACTTCCCAAACGTACGTTTCCGAAGGCAAGGCCTTACCCAAATCTTCTACTATCACGCTACCCGGCTTATGCTTGAAAACCTTCCCGGTATCTCCTCCGGCAACATACAACCACCCGTCAGTCGATAGCGTTACTGACCAAGACGTTTCTGTGCCTGCCAGTGCCAAATTCACCAATAGCCTACCATTGTTTGCATCAAAACCAACAAGTCGGGAAGGTGTTCCTTTGACCACACTATATACCAACTCTATATTCTGCTCGGTGGTTACAAATTGTCCACTCTGAATAACCGATTCGGTAACTTGTGGACCGAGATTGGTAAGCTTAGGCTGCTCGGGTTTCTCGGGTTCTTTTGTTTCTTCTTCTGTCGGATCTGTTTGCTGAGGTGATTGGGCACTTTTCTTGCACGCACATGCTACAACAAACAACCAAAGTCCATATACGATTAGTTTCTTCATATTAAATAGTTTTTTCATATTTTTTTTTAAGGTTACCATGATTTTAAATCATGGTAACCTTAAAAAAAATGCTATACTCATTAATCTACCTCATAGCCCCAGAGGGTAATTTCTGCTATCGTAGTAGAATTGATCCCTGCCCAGCTTTCCATGTTTCTCAAATATATGTACTGGTAACCATCTTCACTTTCCGGAAAAGCAAAATCAAATCCTGTTTCGGCAAGTGCAAGATCCGCAGCAGTTGCATTGGCCGGAAAAGCCAATCCTGAAGGTCTTGGAGTCTCATATTCACCTAGCTTTACCCAAGCAGTCATATCGGCTGTAGCCGTATTGCTGACATAGATTTCAAATCTTTTGGGGTTCCCCTGTTTATACGCCCAAGTAGTATTGTGAGCCAAATGGTGGAGTTTCATTCTGCTCAAAGCATATCTTGCTCCTAGATCAATACCAAACGAATTAGGTAATACGGGGCTATTGGTATTGTGCATTTGAAAGTAGCCCGCATTAGTGGCATCTGTGATATTATCCCACAGCTTAATCAATACTGCCTGTGAATTGTTCGCCGTAGTATAGTATTCTCCCGAGTTTGCTATACCGGGATTCTTCCATGCTGACTTGTCCAACAGGATTTCTCCTCCAACTTCCGGGACTTCCACCCTTTCATAATCCACATAAAAAGTATCCAAAGCTGTGCTATCCGGCAGAAAAGCCGTTCTGACATGAAAATCCCCGTCTAACGGGAAACCTGATAAAACCATAAGCTCCTCTTCAGGCTTTAACCTAGCAATAACTTCCTCTCCATGCACATTTTCATATTTGATATCCGAATAGATCATTTCATTGTCGGCTGTCAACCATACAATTTCCAAATCCTCTCGGCTGTTTATCCTTTTCATCGAACGAGCAATCCGATTGTATAAGCTGTTCTGAAAACGCTCGCCATACACCCTCCCTATTTTGAAGGCTCTGATAGAAGTATTCCCCAACTTATCATACAAAAATATCTCGAACTCATGCATACCCTCCGTAAGATTATCCACCATAACTCTAACGGTATCCACCTCCTCGGTCTTTTGAAGCAACCCTTCCAAAGAATCCCGTCTATTATTCCAGTACAATTTGTAATTGGTCACTTTCGGGTCGGAGAGCAACAACCATTCTACCTCCGCCCGGTGATTTCCACCGCGTACAACAATAGAATCTGCCTTGGAGACGTAGATTGTCTCCCCACTTTCAACAAATTCCCGATAAGTATGATCCATATCTTTACAGCTGAATTGGACTCCCATCAACATCACCGACGGTATGAGAAACAAAAGTGCTTTATTTTTCATCTGCTTATATTTATTTGCATTCATAATCATATTTCCCTTTTTAGTTGGCCGCCTGTCCCCAGAATGTTAATTCCAACAAAGCAACATCCGGACTTGAATCTCCGCCCCAGGTTTCTAACGTCTTAAAGCGGATATAACGGAAAGATTCATCGAGCGGATCAAAGTCATAATCTTCTCCTGCTAGATTCCTAGCTATGTCATCAGCGGTATTCGTACCAAGGGGCTCTCCTGAAGGTTTGATCGACTCAAATTTACCCAACAGCGTCCAGTCGTCCCAGTTCGTGGATTTAACATTGCTTCCATATATCTCAAACACTCTAGGTGTGCCTAAAGCATATATCCAAGTGCCTGTGTGGGATAAATGGTTGACTTTCATTCGACCAAATACGTATTCTCTACCTAGGTCTATGGTAAACCAATTGGGCAGCTCCAGATCGGGGTCATCATTCCGCATCAAGAAATAAGTTGTTGGACCGGGTGTCCACAACATATTCAACGGGTAGGCCGGATATCGCGGATAGTAATAGTCATCAAATAGCATAGCATTACTCCATAGCGTTTTGTCCATCTCCTCTTCGTACAATGGTGTCAACGTTTGGATAAGCGTATCGGAATGATTTTTCCATTTATCAACAAAGTAGATACCAAACTCCCTGGGTTCTGATGGCAACCCTCTTGCTGCAAACCTGACATCCTGTGCATCATTTACGTAATAGCGGTCGTGTTCTACCCAGTTACCCGTTTCGGTATCCTTATACAAAGTATAGACAATATAAGAGTGTTGGCTTTCGTTAAAAAAGCTAACCCCCACACCACCAAAGGTTTCAAATGCACTTAGTGTACCACGCACATTTTCGATCGGTGAGAGAAGAGGATTTATCGTCACCATCGAAGGCTCATTGGAGGGTACTTCAGAACGACTTACCGTAAATAGTTTAATCGCCCGCTCTTGTGTACCGTAAAATCCCTCCAGAAGGACATAATTCTTCGAAACAGAGGATTTGACAACCCGAGTTTCGCCAGATGCCAATGAATATTCGGCTTGTACATATAAAACGTTAGGGTCGTCGGGTAATGCATAACTAATCTTGGCCGCTCCAGGCAAGTTTTCCACTTTGATATTGCTCAATGAACCCGGCACACTTCCATTATGCACAAAAGGCTCGTGTTTCGCTTCTTCACATCCCATCCATAGCAGGACAGTAAGGAAAAATAAAATTCTTGTTTTCATAATTTATATCTTTTATTACCAACCGGGGTTTTGAACTAAATTTTTATTGACAACCAAATCATTTTCTGAAATTGGCCAGAAATAGTCCCGGAAGCTGAACTGCATGTCAAACAGGTCACGCACCCTATAAAACCCTTCAACAGAAGACTGATGTGCATCCCATCCTTGGATAGGTTTATTCAGCTCCAGCGGTGCCGTCTTCCAACGGCGTACATCCCAAAAACGTTCGCCCTCAAAAGCCATTTCAATCGTTCTTTCCTGTTGGATAATCTGTCTTACACCGTCCTTACTATTTATTTTATTCGGATTACGTGAAAAATACAACCAAGCATACTCCACACCCGGTATACCGGCACGTTCACGAATCAAATCAAGATACCGAAACACTTCCGGTGTAGGTCCATCGTGCATTTCATTCAACGCTTCCGCATATAACAGATACAAATCATTCAATCGCAGAATAGGCCAGGGATAGCTGATGGCAGAAAAAGTAGTCGGTGCCGTATGCCGAGTTTCATAGTGTACTAACTTTTTAGGATAATAACCGGGAAGCGAATAACGGTTAAGCTGTCTTTGCCCCGCATATTCTCCCGAGCGCATCTGTAAATGAAAGGAGGCATTGTCATCATATATTCCACGACCGTACCACTTGCCCCGGTCAAACCCCAGATTTGCATAAAAACGTGGTTCTCGTCCGAAGTGCAAAGCGGCTGTTGTCTCTCCTGGCTGTATATAGTACCGTTCATCGGCTGTTGCCGTCCACAAGTCAAAACGTTCATTATAATGCCAACCAGAGTCATCTGCAAGCGGCAGACCGTTTTCAGTATAAAACTGGTTTGCTATATTCATTGTTGCCCCCAATGTACCACCTCCTGATGGCACATTGTACGTCTCTGTGCGAGCCATCAGAATCGGCATCACATGCCCCTGTATTTCTGGCGAAAAGCTACTGGAATGTGCCCAAAGAATTTCCTCATTCCAACGTTCCGTGAAAGCCCCCCGGATATCCAGTTGCTTTTTGGTAATAGTAGATACATTTTGGGTTTGTGGTGTTAGCTGAAACTCATACAGTTTATGCCCAGCCTCATGCGCAACATCAATGGCAACTTTAAGCGCATCCGCCGCGCGTTGCCATTTCGTTGGATCATATGATGCATTGAACAAATGCCTGCCATTTTTATCTGTAAAATCTGCGTATTCAGAGTTGCCATTGAACAAGGGGCTCGCCGCATAGGTCAATATTTTGGCCTTCATCCCCACTGCAATCGGATAGGTAATCCGACCATACTCCAATTCTTCATTGAGCAAGTACATCGGAAGGCCATCTTCAGCTTCCTCGATCAATTCCACGATATATTCAAATACCTCATCCACTGGGTCACGAAAGACCCGGGCTTCTTCAATCGGTGTCGAAATGGGTAAATTTTCGCGTATGATGGGGATAGGCCCGTACGCCCTTACTAATAAAAAATGATAGTAGGCTTTTAAGAACTTGACTTCTGCCGTCCATTGATCTTTCTCCCACACATCCATATCCGGTACGGAATAAACATTTTCCAAAAAAACATTACATTGGTTGATCCCTTCCCATAGATCAGGGACACTTCCCGAACCCGTCCAATAAGACATAAGCGGGCTGGCCGCAGTTTGTCTTCCCATGGCGATACTCATACTTGGGTAACTGGGTATACTGGTCTCGGGAGCCCACATTTCATCTGCCCCAAAAAAACTTTGATTGGATTGTCGGGCAGCAAAACTCGGCAAATATGAATAACAGGTATGCAGATATTTTTTTGCTTCAGATCTTAGATGGAAAGAGTATTCCAAACTTCTTACGTTATCCGGCACCACATCTAAATATTTGCTACAGCTTGCAAGCGCCGCAATGGACACTGTTAATATAAATAATCTAATTAATTTCATCACTTAAAATGTTACGTTTACGCCCAAGTTAAATACACGCTGTACCGGATAGCCCAACCCATTTCCGGCCATCTCAATATCCCAGAGCTTAAAATTACTGATCGTAAATAGGTTTGAACCGCTCATGTACAATCTTAAATTCTTCATGTGCAGTTTTTCGGAAACATGCCTCGGAAGAGAATACCCCAACTCCATTTGCTTCACACGTAGAAAGTTACCGTTTCTTAACCACCAGGTACTTAACGCCATATTATTAGCGTGATGATTTGTGCTTAAACGGGGGTACATCGCATAAATATCAGGGTTATCCATCGAATAATGGTTCTCCGCGATAGCTTGCAATACTTGCTTACCCTCCGCAAAGGGTTGGATATTGACTGGACCAGTGGTCGTTGTACCTCCTTGTGTCACACTACCGCCCATCCAAAACGAAGAGTTGGCAGATCCTTGAAAGAACGTAGAAAAGTCCAATTGTTTCCAACCGATGGAGAAACCAGCTCCATAGATAATCTCCGGTGTCAATGGAAGACCTATCGGCACCTGATCCAATTGGCTAATCACACCATCTCCATTCACATCTTTATACTTGATGTCACCGGCAATATTATTACCACCAAATTGCGTAGGTGAATTTTGCACTTCCTCATCATCAACAAATAGACGCTCAGCTATGTAACCAAATTGTTGACTGATTGGATAGCCTATTCTGGACTTCCACCATTCTTTTTCATATTGTGGCTCCTCGAAGACTTTATATGCACTAGTAGCATACGTAAAGTTTGCTCTCGCTTGCAGCCAAAGGCCACTTGCCCAACTGTGGTTGTAATCCACCGAAATATCCATTCCCTTACCGGTGGCTTCTCCTATATTAGCCCGCTGCACAGCAGTCAACCCCATCGTCGACGGAATATTGGACCTCGACATCAAAATATTGGTTCGATGCTCTTGGAAAAAGTCGGCCAGTATCTCGATTTTATTGAATAATCCTAACTCCACTGCCAAGTTTGTCTTATAGGAAGTCTCCCAGCTGATATCCGGGTTTGCATAACGGGTTACCCGAGCACCCGTTTCAACATCTCGAACCACTTTACCAAACCCAAAGCTAGAGCCATCTCCTACCTCCGAAAGATAGAAAAAGCGGTCAGTTGCACTACCGATCTGATCATTACCTACCACTCCATAGGTCCCTCTCAAACGGAAGTTATGAACTTTGTCTTTCAACGGTTTCCAGAATTTCTCGTTCGATATGGTCCAGGCCAAGCCTGCGGAGGGGAAAAATCCGAAACGATGACTTTCATGAAAACGTTCGGAACCATTGTACCCGAAGTTAAATTCCGCATAGTATCGACTGTCGTACGAATAGGTAGCTCGTCCAGAAAGTCCCATGTTACGGAATGGCAACGACAATTGTAAGCTATTTGATTTCGAGTCGAGTCCTGAACGCATTATGTAAACCAATAAGCCACTTAGCCCGTGCTTTTCACCAAACGTGCGGTTGTAGTCCATAGCAGACTCGAGATAAAAAACAGAACTCTGCTGCCTTAAATCACTGTCAACACCGAAACCTAAATATTCTCGTCCCTCTACAAACCGATTAAGAAAGTATTCTCCTGTGCGACGATCAGTAACGGTGGCCTCGTAATAAAAAGGACTAGATGACCGTAATATATCAAACCGCGATATACGGTTTGTATTGAACATAGTCCTAAACCGTAAACCTTCTGTTAGGAAAGCTAGGTTTTGTTTAACTTCCATCTGTGCCATCATCAGCGAACGGTTATAATCTTTGTAACCGGCTGTCATATATGCATAAGGGTTTATAAAGTCCTGATCGGCTCTACCACCATACATAACGTGTTGGACATAGTCGAATTCCGGTGTTTTCGGATAGACCGGTAAAAAATCTACGGGACTTGCTCGAATAACTTGATTATAAATAGATGTTCCGCTTTGAATCGGTCCATTATAATCGTCAAAGTTACCATTCAGACGTACAATCAACTCCGTATTTTTAGTCAGGTCAATATTGACGTTTGCCCGTAGGGTATAACTCTTTAGGTCAATATTGTTATTGTAATTATTGATGGTCGGCACTTTCAATACGCCATTATCTTGCGCATAAGATCCCGCAACGTAATACCGAGCAACTTTCCCTCCGCCACTGACATTCAGGTTGTGCCTGTGATTGATTGTAGACTCCTTAAACAATTCTTTCCGCCAATCTACTGCAGGATACAGAATAGGATTAAGTCCTTCAGCTGTCGCATCTATCTTCTCTTGTGTATAATGTGGTTGCTCAAAAGGAGATCTCGAATACTGTGCGTCATTATAGAGTTTCATATAGGTCACTGGATCAGCAAGCGGTACATTGCGCGTCGCCGCAGATCGGGAAACTTCCGACCTAAATGATATTATCGCAGCACCTTCTCTACCTTGTTTGGTGGTCACGAATATGACACCATTTGCTCCACGTGCGCCATAAAGAGAGGTCGCCGTTGCATCTTTCATAATCGAAAAACTCTCAATATCATCCGGGCGCAGACGGGCAAGTTCTGTCGTCCCTAATTCCATACCGTCTATCAAAATCAACGGATCTACTTTTCCCGTACCAAAAGACGTGACACCACGTATAAAAAAGTCTGCATTGTCCTCTCCGGGTTCACCGCTACGTTGATAGGCGATGATACCGGCAGCCTGTCCGGCCAAAGCTGTCGTGAGATTACTGGTCGGTGCCCGCAGGTTTGAAGGTTTGATCGAAGTAACAGATCCCACCATATCCGTCTTCTTCTGCGTTCCAAAAGCCACGACCACAACCTCTTCCAAACTTTCGGGATCTTCCTCCAAAATGATCTCCAGCATAGTTTCCGAACCTACAACTACTTCTTTGCTCAGATAGCCTGTATAGCTCAAAACCAAGACAGACCCTGTCTCTACGAGGGGAAAAGCAAATTCACCGTTTGCATTCGTTTGGGTTCCGACCTGAGATCCTTTGATCATTATCGAAACACCTTGTAGGGGTGTACTTTCTTTACCCAACACTTTTCCTTTCAGACCCTTTTGTTGCATTCTACCGTTATCGTTCACATGCAAGGTTGAAATGATTTTTTCGGGTGCTTTGGGCTGAACAAAAATGGTTTTCTCTTTGATCCTGTAGGTCATGTTCTGTTGGCTCAGGACTTTGTTGAGAAAGGTCTTCAAAGGCATTTTATTCGTCGCAATAGTTACTTTTTTGCTAGCGTCTACATGCTTATCGTTATAGATAACCCCAAACTTGCTCTGTTGATGTATTTCATCAAATACTTGTTTAAGGGTCACATCCTTTACATTTAATGTAATGGTCTGCGAAAACGTAGTTGCACTGAGACTCATTGTTGCGATCAACAATAATCCAATAATTATTTTCATGATCAATAATATTCGGTTTATATCTTCATACACATTGGTGTACGACAGCAGTATGGTTTGTTTTGCCATATAACTCTCCTAATTCGCACCAATACACACAGACTAAGAAAATTTCCCTAGATTTGTCGTGTGTTTGGCAATCAACTGATAAATTCTTAACTCGGGTTTATAACGTTGGACTGTCCAAACGTGACAGGGGGGTGCTTCCGACACTTCCCTGTTTGATTTCTTTACTTTATGGCTTGTCTACACTTTACAATTTCTCCTCATGGTTGGTTAGTTTTTAAGTTTAACAATAGATTAATTAGTACCGGTAAGTATCTGTTCATAATTATTTGATATTATTTTAGTCTCTAATATTTTTTATAAACCACATAGGAGCATAGTCTTTAAATCGTCTAAAATTTGGCATAGATGCCCAAGGGCATTGTATTAGTGTCATATTAGGCTATATCGGAAAACTTGTTTTCCTATGTAAACTTCGGCTTTTGAGGTCGAAGAATATAAAATTTCTATGTCTCTATGTGGTTTCATTTAGTTTTGGAGCACTTACTTTAAATTAATTTTTCACTTTTTAGGTCTGACCACAAGTATGCGGCCCTGCAAATCGAAATTAAATTGGGTAGAGGATTCCTCTAAAAACTCCAACAAGGTGAGCAGGCTAACATTTCTATCCATTATTCCACTGAATGTTCCTCTCGGGATGCCCCCTTCATAACGAATCTCCACATCATACCAATGTGCTACCTGCAACATCATATCCGCTACCGGTGTCTTATCGAAATAGAATACACCCGATCGCCAGGCCAGTTCCTGTTTCAGGTTGGCTTTCTTTTTATTCAGCACACCATTGGGGAGTAAGACGGCCTGTTCACCCGGTGAAAGCAAAAGTGGGGTATGCGATCCAGATGGTACCGTGACCTGTACACTACCCTCTACCAATGTGGTCTTGACAACCGCTGTCTCATAGCTTGATACATTGAACTCTGTGCCCAACACTTTGATCTCCTGCTCCTTTGTGACAACCAAAAAAGGCACACCATTCTGTTTCTCTACAGCAAAATAAGCCTCCCCTTCCAGCTCCACAACACGTTTATCTGTGTCAAATCTACCGGGATACCTGATTTCAGACCCGCCATTTAACCAAACCCTTGTACCATCGGGCAGGATGATGTGATAAGTTGCCCCTTTGGGTGTCGAAAGCTGATAAGCTGTGGCAGACATATCTCCACCATGTACTGACGATCCATCCTGATAGGTAATGGTATTGTCCGAAAATACAATTCCCGTTTGGCTCGTATCCAAGTCTATCCTACGTCCATCCGCCAAAGTCAGTATCGCCCGATCTCCAATGGGCAGGATATCTTCTTTGTATCCGACCTCCCCTATGAGCGCATCTATATACTGACGCTTGACAACAAATACACCGGCCAATACAAAGAGAAGGATAGCTGCTGCATAGGGTAACCATTTACGTAAAGTGGGTACTGTAGCCCTTTGGGGCGCTGATGGAATAGTCTGCTTACAAATAGCCTCCCAGGTGTTTTTGTGAAGCCGCTCTATATCTTCAAGGGAAAGGGTATCCAGGTCTTGGTCAAGGTATCGGTTATAATGGGCAAGCAGTGTAGACCGCTCTTCAGGTGTACACTCTCCTTTTAAGTATTTTTCAATAAGTGTCGATACGTTTTTGTCCATGATACCAAACGGGCTTAATGCCCTTTCAATAACATGACCCTTCTAACATGATATTTTCACGGCAAAAACATCACTTTTTTTATTTTTTTCAACAAAAAATTGATTATCAACACGTTTAGGAACCATAATCATGAGCACAATGAGCAATCCTATTGCCAAACGTGCCTGCTTGGACGCCTTGCTGATCAGGTTTTGCACGGTACGTTCGGATATCTGCAATGCTTCGGCAATCTTGTCGGGACCAAGTCCTTCAAAATAAGTCATGACAAAAACTTTGCCCATGGTTTCCGGAAAGCCTTCTGCCAGTTTTTCAAGTTTTTGCATCAGTTCCTTTTCCAACAGGTATTCGTCTGTCGTATTACGTTCTTCCAGTAAATACTTTTGCAGATCAGCTTCATATTTGCTAAATGTCTGTTTCCCACGAATGGATTTATAAAAGCCGAACCGCACACTTCTCATCAGATAATTAAACAAGGGGCCTTCAATATGCAATCGGCTCCTGTTGCTCCAGAGATTGACAAATATATTCTGAACTATATCCTGCGTGTCGGCTTCATCCTGGCTGATCTTGTAAGCATAAGTCAACAAAAAATAGGAAAATCGACAATAAATCTCTGAAAAAGCCGAATGATCATCCTTCTCCCGCATCAAATCAAGCAATTCCTTTTCATTCAACGTACTATAATCGAGCATGTGATTTTTTTTTGAAATTAGCAGATTTTTAAAAGAAAACCAACACAATATAGATATTTATGGGGCTAGAGCATCAAAACGCTTCCAGAAAGATCTTTAGTACATGACCCAAAAAGCCTGGTAGTTTGTCGCGATGGCCGGATTACCTTCGCTTCGCTTGGTGATCCGGTGAGGAGGGAGTGACAAACAAAAAGTCTACGGCACAAAGTGTGCCTGGCCTTTCTTGCTTATGGTTTTTTGCTCAAATAAATTTGGCTTATCCATAAACAAAAAAGCCCTCACTTCCGTGAAGGCTTTTAGTCTGTCGGGATGGCCGTCCTTGAACCTTTATAACTCTAATATTCATAAACCTACTTTAAAACGTATTCAGAACGCATTTAAACTAACATTCTGTTAAACAAAGGTAATCAAAGTAAACGCAAATAACAACAAATCCGCCCCACAATCCGCCCCACAAAAATTTTTTGTGTATATTTGAGATACGTTTTAAAGAGTGCAATTTTATGGGGATTAAAAGTAAAAGTATCGTAACGTTTGAGCTAAGACGTGACACGGTAAACAAAAACGGTGAGCACCCTATCACCGCAAACATTTGGGTATCGAATAGCCGAAGAAAACTATCAACCGGCATTACTTTATTACCGTTTCTATGGAATAAAGACACACAGCAAGCATACTTACCAAGGGATGCGAAAGCAAAGGCTGCCATTCATGGTATATCGCCCGGGGTGCTGCCTTATGCTAATGATTTAGCTGGTATCAATCGAGAGCTGGACCGCATCAGAAATGAAATAGACAATATCGCTGACATATTCCAAAAGCAAAAGATTACTTATACCGCTGCAATGGTAGTAGAGACGTTTAAGGAAACCTTTAGCCCGACATCAAAGAGCGAGAGCAAAGAATTGGGGTTAATTGCTTTTATTGATCAGTATATCGCAGATATTAAGGCGACAAAGAACCCGGGAACGATAAAGGTTTATGTAACTACCCGTAACCATATTGCAAACTTTGAGAAGAAGAAAAGAATAAAGACCCCTTTAAATAAGGTCGGTTACGGCTTTTTACAGGGCTTTTATAATTATTTGATAGATAGTGTCGGCCATATCAATGTAACCGCAGCAAAGCAGATAACAACGCTCAAAACGTTCATATCATACGGGCGCAAATACGGCCATGAGATCGATAATACATATCAAGATTATACAGTCAAACGGGATCAGCTCGAAGTTATCGCATTGACTAATGAAGAGTTTTTAAGACTGTACAACCTTGATTTATCCGGTAGTGGTCATGTAGTGATTGCCGAGAAGCCTAAGAAGAGAACCATATCGCATAATGTATTATCCAAGATCCGGGACGTGTTTTGTTTTTCTTGTGTTACGGGGCTGCGGTTTTCGGATTTAAAGCAACTCAAACGGGAGCATATCAAACACGGTATTATCAGACTAACCGCAACCAAGACAAGGGAAATAAACGAAATACCCTTGACACAATATGCGGTCGAGATACTGAAACGTTATAGCGATCATCTAAAACCTTTGCCCCTGATCAGTAGCCAAAAATTCAATGACTATCTAAAAATACTATGTGAATATGCTGGCATCGACGAACCGATCGAAATAGTGCGATATAAGGGCGCAGAGCGTACCGCTAAGACTTTCCCTAAGTACAAGTTAGTTTCTGCCCATACGGGGCGCAAAACGTTCGCTACGCTGTCTTTAGAAAAGGGATTGAATGCAGAGGAGGTAATGTCGATTACGGGCCATAAGTCTTATGCAAGTTTTAAACGCTATGTTAAGGTAACAGAGGAACGTAAAAAACAAGTAATGATCGATGCGTGGGGAGCACCCGAACTATTAACCAAAGTGAATTAGCGATGACGGATAAAATAAAGAACTTACTGCAGTTTATTGAATACTTGCATTCCAATATTGACAATTTCAAAAAGTATAACAGCACAATGTCCGAAATTAATTTATTAAGAGCTGAACAAAGCAAACTACGTCCAAGGGAATATATCCCCGATCGGATTGAATATGACAGGCTGCAATCGGATATTGTGGATAAGGCGGAGATAATATCAGAAAACATCATTAATCCGACAAAAAGCAAAGCAATCGAATTAGGTATTTATATCCCCATTCAAGGTATAATAGGAGGTCGATGGGCTATATCGGAAGCCGACGTTATGCAGGGCGGTTTTGGTTTAGATGACGTTCCGATCATGTTAAAGTATAAAACCATGTATATCGAATACCGTACGTGTACGAATGAAAATTACTTCCAAAACCTTTTCTTTGCTGACCTTGATCGGGAACTCGCTGAAATATTCAAACAGTTTGATAAAGGTGCGGTTAGGGAATTTAGCGAAGTTCCTATTATCCAATTATCGCCTATCCAATTCCCGGAGCTTGTGACAATACAAAGAGACAATAATGATACGCAAACGGCAGACCCCAACCAAGGTAAAAACACAACCACTAAAGTCGGTACAGTTATTTTTTCTGAACAAACGGTATCAGATATAATTGCCGTTTTGGGGGATAAAGTGGATAACGTAGATAATTTGCGGTTTTTGCTTAAAGGAAATGATATTGTAGTAAACTTTATTGGTCAAAGAAACCAATTAGCTGATTTATTCAAAAGGATAAATAAGGATCGGATATATCAAGATACTGTTTTATCAAGGTGGGTAACGGCGAACTTTACTGCGAATGGTGCAGAACTAAGATATAACACTATTTATGATGTTATAAGGGGACAAACAGAAGTCACGAAAAATAAACGCATCGGATTAGACATATTTCCGATCTAACAATACTCTATACCACCCCTATACACGCCCTAAGGGCTTGATTTGGGTATGCTTTCCCTTATTATTTAGTGTCATGTTTAACATAATAGAGCAAGACATGACACAGATTAGTTTTGAAACGCTACCCCAAGAGGTAGCCCGTTTGCACCAAAGGTTTGATGCTTTGGAGCTGGCAGTATGTAACCGTAAATTGGAAGATCCCGAACCGATCGAGATAATCGACGGGGCTACATTATGCTATAAGCTGGACATCACGCGCCAAACCTTAGCCCGGTGGCGAAAAACAAACCGCATCCCATTTATACAAGCTGGTGCAGTCATTCGGTATGACCTAAATAAGGTAATCGAAGCATTAGAAAACCGCAAAAAGAAAGGGGGTTATAATGGCTAAGCACCAAAACAACCCCCGGGCACACAACAAATATAAAGCAAATAATCTAAAGGGATACTTTGATAGCCAAATGGAAGTATTTACACACTACCTAACCGAACATACGGCCACGTGTGCAATGGTATCGGCTGAAACTGGAATACCCGAGAAGAACCTCACACGGTACAAAAAGGAACTGGAGGATAAAGGTTTGCTTAGGGTGCTATTTGTTGCCACGTGCAAGCATACCCGATTTAAAGCCGGGTATCTAACGACAAACCCCGAGATCATACAAAGCCTGAAAGGGGGTAAAAAATGACTTTGATAGAAGAAACCGAAACGCACCAAGTGTATGTTAGCTATTGGGGGGAGCACCCTATAAGGTTTGTACGTGACAAGTCAACAGGCGAAACATTGGCAAGCAGCGAAGATATGGCGCAAGCAATGGGTTATAATTCCTTACATGAGCTGTTAATTCAAAACCCCGGAAGCATGGATGTTTATTTGGATGCCATGAATGACGGAAAAATAAAGGAAAACGGTTTTTACAAGTGCGGTGAGTAAGAGGGGGATTAGTGTATGTACGACTATGTATATTTAGCGACTTATGAGCCTGAAACAATGCAGCATTTAGCAACCCATCCCGGATTATCTTTCGTGTCTGATATAAATATGGACACGGGAGAGATCCGCACGGTGGGGACACGCAAACTGATTAAAAGAGAAGCCAAAGATCACGGGCTGAAATTTATCCTTTACAGCAATGGCCGAATAGAGATAAAAGGCAGTCTGCATAAGTTCTACAATAGCGTAACACAAGGCGAAGAGGCAAATTACAACCTATTCACGTATTCCGATGCGGTCAGAGCTATTGAACTACTTAATCAGATGTACGGTATCATTCCAAGTAAAACGACTGTACACAATATCGAAACGGGCTTAAACGTGATACTGCATAATGCTTACACAAATGATGTGCTTGATTATTTCGTGGCATTCAAAAATAAAGCATTCAGCAAAATGAATATCAAGGATTGCCCAGCTGGCAAAGGATTAGAGGTTTACTTTAGCCAATACGGGATAAAGGTCTACAACAAGGGGGCAATGTATGCACAATCTAATGAAGTGCTGCGGTTTGAAGTAAAGTATATCAAGATGCAGTCCTTTGATGGTGGTTTAAGCCTTGTGGACCTAACCAATATCGACGTATGGACAAACTTATCTAAACGGCTGGAAAGTGCCTTGTACGATGTTGTATTCACGGATAAATTCAATACAAAGGAATTGACCAAACCGGAAGCTAAACTATTCCAGTTTTGTGATAATCCTAAAAATTGGGAACGAGTGGATAAGAAAAAACGATACAAGGCTAAAGAGCAATTTATAACGCTGATCAATTCCAAAGGGCTATACAAGTTTAGGGACTTTTTTACCGAGCAATTTCGCACAATAATAGATCAGATGCTGGATAAAAAGAGGGACTTTTTTACCGAGTTGCAAAATAGTGAAAAGGGACTTTTTTACCCTTTAAGTAGTAGGTCAATAAGTCCCCTTTGTAGTTTTGAGGCTTTAAAATCTAAGTACTCATTTTACTTTGATAAATACACTGATCGTTTTTGCTCATTAACTGGATTGCCTTTGGTGCATTATTCAAAGAGATCAAAGAATATGAACCCTAAAACATTGGCATATTTAGATGAGAATTGCAAGGATCTTTATGAGCTTTTGAGAGTTCAGTATAAGGGATCATTTATGGGTTTTACAAGTAAGGAGCGAACCGAATATGAATACATAGCTAAACAGATAAGAAACAGTTTATCTAACCCTAAACCATATCGGGATAATGCACCCCGGCTAAACCCGGGAGGGCAACTAAATATGTTTTAGATAAGTGCTAAATTTATTAGCGAAGTGAAACTTAATGCTTTCGAACCGAGTAAGTTTTGCTTACGCAGTTGATCGAAGAACTTTTGATAGTAACTTTTGCTTACGGTCAATTTTTCTGAACGGTATAAACAGCGCTCACTTTTATAATATCATCAAAAACGACATTATAATATCGGATATTCCGACATTTTACAAATCTTCACAAAATGGAAGCAAAAAAGAAAACGATCATTACAGCATTAAAAAACAGTTTCGGTAATATATCCAAGGCGTGCGAGAGTGCCGGCATATCCCGGAGAACATTCTACAACTGGAAAGACGAAGATCCAGACTTTCGGGATGAGCTGGACGGGATAAATGAATACATATTGGATAGAGTAGAAAACAGTTTGTTAGACCTCATCGAGGGGGGCAATGTGACTGCAACGATTTTCTACCTAAAGACCAAAGGAAAGCACCGTGGGTATATTGAAAAGCAAGAACTGGATCACCACGGACTAAGCACAACGATTATCAATTTGGGGTCTGGTATCAAACCCGATGATGATTAGTGAACGTCGACAAAGATTTTTCCGAAGTCATTACGCGTGTATAGGGTTATTTATGCGTATAGTCCTATTTATCAGTCGAGTGACCAATACGCGCACGCACGCGCACGCGAGGCAAGATTTTATGCCAGTCATTACACGTGCGACGGTATAACAAATCGTTAGGTCATCATATCATTGCACCGATCGGAACAGTACGCGTTTTCTTACATAATAAAAAAAGGGATGCGGTTAAACATCCCTTAATCATTCGCGCAAACGTTTCATTACTTCATCAGGCTTTATACCTTGTTTTCTGCAATGTGCCTACCTACATATTCATTAAATGCTTTGTTGCGGTCGATATGCCCCTCATCCGTCAAGGCTCGTACGTTTGCTATTTTTCTATAATCGAGACTATCTAAATAACTCATAATCCTAAAGAGGTCGCGAAACATTTGGCGGTCGTGTTCAAACTTCTCTTTAACAGCCATATCCAAGCAATATTCCATCATGACGAACACGTCATGTTCCCGGGCAAATTGGGCTAACCAGTCTAAAATCTCATTTTCGATAGTTTTTAAACCGATCGTTTCATAATAGTCCCAAATCATTTTTTTCTGTTCAGGCGTGAATTGATCATACGGTTCGATTGATGCTTCAATTCTCTTTTTAATTGTGTCCATAAGGCTAAAATTTAAAACGTAAGTAATTAGTTATTTAAAAAAGTGAATAAACGATTTGATAAACAAAGAAGCCCTGCACAAGTTTGCGCAAGGCTATACGTTTTAAAGAGTACCTTAGGGAGGCACTACCACAAAGATAATGATAAATAACAAAGGCGATGCAGCCAAACAGGGTTAAATCCGCCCCACAATCCGCCCCACAATAAAAAAAGAAAAGGCAACCAACTGAAAAACAATCGATTACCTTTGTATATTGTCGGGATGGCCGGATTTGAACCGACGACCTCCAGCACCCCATGCTGGCGCGATACCGGGCTACGCTACATCCCGAAAAGGAAGACAAAAATACAAATTTATCGTGAATCTAAAAAATACAAATAAGGATTTTTTACTTGCAAGACTTCATGGGTCTGTGTTAGAAGCAAACCCATCAAGTCTTGATAACCTTATTCCTTCTTCAGCCCATTCTCCAACGCATCCCACAACCCTTTCCGCAATGGATTGTAACGTGGCACGGTCACGTGGCACACATCAAAGACCAACACTCCCCCATTCGATCGGTTGTACATATATTTGATAGCCTCACTGATATCCGCTTCAGAATCAAAAGTCACATTTCCCACGTCAATACCCGAATATACTTTTGTCTTATTTCGAGTAATATACTCTACTCCATTCATGGATCCTTCTATGCTCCACCAATGGTACTTCAGATTAGCTGTTGCAGGATTGTCTTTTAGATACAATTGCTTATAATAATTTCCCGAAAAGAACAGGTCCAATTGCTCCGCATAGCCCGTTTCTTTATATCCCGGTATAGCAAATGAAAATGTCAGTTCTTCATCATAAAACGGATCATACGTTTCACTGGCATAGTTATTCCCTTGCTGATAATAGGTATTGTACCATGCGCCCGAATAGGCTCCCAGCTCCACACTTGGTGCTACAGCTTTGAGCTCCTGACGCGTTCTGGCAAAGAAGTCCCGCAATACTTTTGCCCGAAAATAGAGCCATTTTTTGTAGTATTTGCCTGTTGCATTCGGTTCGGCATTGCTCCCTACCACTTTCCATGAACTGACGATATCTTTTGGAAAGTCCATGAACTTTGCCTGATTATCGTTGTATTTTTCTTCTAAAAACCGGATGAATAGTTCCTTGCTCAAATCCGAAAAATCAGCATCAATTCCCCGGTATCGACAATAATCTAACACTATACCATCCGGTTGGAACTTGGTTGCCATTTCTTTGATGATACCTATCGTCAACTCCTGTACCTCTTCGGCTGCCGGATTGAGAAAGAAATTGCCCCCAGTCGTAGAAATCGGCACCCTATTTCCAGAAGCATTGACCACAATGGATTCATATTGCCTAAAGTCAGGATTGCCATATACATAGCCTGTGCCTGTACCGGAATTTCCGTACACAAAAGTATTTATACCAAAATAGATTTTCATCTGTCGGCTTCGGGCTTCATTTACCATGAATTCTACATAGTCCGGAAGCATGGTAAAGCCATTGTAAGAAGACAACTTTTGTGTATAGGCCGACTCATATAAAGTAAAACCCGTGTTGTGCTTGATATCAAGGACCAAACCATTGATACCTACATGCTTCAAGCTATCCAAAATCAATTTGATATCGTCTTTGTCCCTAAACCTACCCGGCCCCTGGAAAACATTGGCCTGAGCATCTACCCATACAAAAGCATTGTGTCCTGGCGTCCATGTTTCGATGATTTCGTCCTCTACGGGTGGAAGCACAGTTTTGGCTTCTTTCTTACAGCCTTGAAAGAGTCCACTCAAGGAGGTGAAAAGTATTAAAGCTGACGATATAGCTAACATTTTTATATTTTTTCTTTTCATAACATTCTTAATTGGCGGAATAAACGGTAAACTCATACGCCCATATACCATATCCCGTGTGTAACATATAGACCTGCATACGATCTCCATCATGTGAATAACCAACAGCTATATCCCCAGTTCCTGGTCCCGTAGTCGAAAGTGGCGAAACCAATGTTTCGGAATTGAATACATTGAATGAAGGATATAGTGATGACGATGTCTGTGTGCCCAACATCTGTGGATTGGTAATATCAAACATAGACAATCCCATTCTTCTCAACGTATAATTGGCAAAATACCGACCTAAAAACGCATAAGTAGCATTATTAAATCGACCTATCGCCAACGCATTCATGAAAGTCGTATTTCCCCGGCTTTGTAAACTGACGGCATTGATCTGATTATTCGTCGTAGCATCCATATAAGAAAAATCATTTTGTTGGCCCAACAAATAATTTGATGTGACAGAAGGATTTATGTATTGGATTTCGGGATAATAACCTATATGGTTTCCTGCAATACCGGACATGGTCACCACGGCAGGTGTTTGGGACACGAGTACGCCATTCTTGACTTCCCAACGATAAAAGGCCTTTGTCACGGAAGCCGGTGAAGTAATGACGGCATCACCGTCTAGATTCCCCGTGATATTCAAACGTCTTCCCGTACTACGATCTGCTGTAGTCGGAAGCGCCGTATTTGCATTCGTTGTATTAATCAACAGTTCCGGATCATCATCAAATACATCTGTATATTTATAAATACGGATATTCTGTCCATAAGCTGCTCTGTTTACGGCCAGCAACTTACCTGTTTCATCGGCTACCAATTGGTTGGATTGGCTCAATGCTCCGCTACTTGCCGTAAATGGCATATACATATCCCGGACATATTCTCCGGTGAATCTATTGAATACCCTATACCTGGAATTACCCGTCGTACCGGTTGTCGTAATAATCAAATAATCACCGCTAACCGCAATACACGACTCCAGATCACCTGTAAAGTCCCATTCTGCCCCTTCTTTTACCCACAGGCTCCGATGTATTCCGAAACCATAAGGTAGTCTGATCGGTTCCATCAGAACGATTTTATACTCCTTTTCTACATTTCCCGG
>Ga0180217_1001750_pt1 | contig 22112 bp, 19 predicted proteins | sample eDN3rd37CBELigOP_FD_128521 | JGI IMG/M metagenome (GOLD analysis project Ga0180217, IMG submission 128521) | Enriched Organic Plus compost microbial communities from Emeryville, California, USA - eDNA 3rd pass 37_C BE-Lig OP (version 2) (version 2) ... | reverse complement strand
CTCATGATTTTGTTTGCCTGGCCGGTGCCGCATTTGCTGACGGTGCCTTTCTGCTTTGCCTTGCTGCTCCTGAGCTCCGGCTATGCGCTCGTACGCATGTCGCTGCCGTTGCGGCGGCTGCCGGAGGGGGCGTCGATCACGTCGCTGCCGTTTTACGCGGCGCGCAATTGGTGGCAAGGCGGGAAAGTGCATGCGGTGGCCGGCGAGGGCGTGCCCGCCGGCAAGGGCGACGAACTCCTGCACGTGCATATCTGGACGGCGGTCGGTTCGGCACAAGACCCGGAGCGCAGGCTGTTGATCGACCGCTACGTGGCAGCCGTCGACAAGAAAGGCGTCATCTCCACGGGCCACGCCGCGCTGGAGATGCCGCCCGATCTCTACATCAGCCACTATCCTGCGAACGACATCGATCACAGCCCGGAGGACTTCCGGCCGCTGTTGCTCGCCACGCGGGAGAACGATGTCCCCGGCCGCTTCAACGAGTCGCTGCAGGCGGAGGCAGCTGCGTGGTGCATGCCAGACCAGAAGGTGACTTTCCGGCGCTTCAATCCCCAGGCGCTGCGTACGTTCTGGGCAGCGTATTCGCAGGACGACACCTATAACCTGACGGCGCGCAATTGCTCGACCACGGTCATCCAGGCCTTGGACGCCGCGATGGAAGGCGCGTGTTACACCGGCAGGCTGTGGCGGGACATGTTCAGGATCCTCAGCGATCCGCACTTCTGGTTGATGCGCCTCGTGCGCGGCCGGGCTGAAGCAATGACCTGGACGCCGGGGCTCGTGCTCGATTACGCCCGGCTGCTCCGGCAGGTCGTCGAAAGCGACGGGCGCCGCTGGAGCAAGCGTGTGCGCGAGGCGCTCCGCTTGCGCCGGCGCCTAGTGCACAGGCGGGAACGCAACGAGGGCAAGGGAGTCGCCGCGTGACGGGGCAAGCCAGGACGACGGCGATCGTCATCTTGACGGCCGCCATGTTTGGCCTGACCTACGGCTTGAGTTCGCCGCTCATCGCGCTCGAGCTGTCGGAGGCGGGGTATACCGAAACGCTAATCGGCGCCAATAGCGCCATGTATGCGATCGGGGTGCTGCTGGTTGCGCCGCTGCTGCCCCGGCTGTTGTCGCGCCAGGGGTTCGGCCGGCTTGCTAAAGGCGCGCTCGTCCTGGCAGGCGCATTGTTCGCGGCTTTTCCCGCGGTGCCATTTTTCTGGCTGTGGTTCCCCCTGCGCGCTGCGCTCGGCGCCGCGTCGGAGACCCTGTTCGTCGTGTCGGAGACTTGGGTGAACCAGGTCACCGAGGAGGCGAAGCGGGGCAGGACGGTGGCCGTCTACGTGACCGCCATGTCCTCGGGCATCGCGCTCGGGCCTGCCATCCTGACGCTCGCGGGGCGCGAAGAGGCGCTGGCTTTCGTGATCGGGGCGGTGCTGACGCTCTTGGCTTGCGTGGTGCTCCAGTTGGGCAGGCCCCAAGAGCCGCCGCCCGAACCGGCGCCCAAGGAGAGCCCGTTCAGGTATTTGCGGCTGGCACCGGTGGCGGTCGCGGCGGCAGCGCTGAATGCGGGGTTGGAGTCGGCCGGGCTGTCGCTGCTCCCGCTTTATGCGATCCAGCTAGGTTGGTCGGAGCAGTCGGCCACCATCTTGCTTACGATTTTGCTCCTTGGTTCCATCGTGCTGCAGCTTCCCATCGGGTGGTTGAGCGACAAGATGAGCCGGCATCGCCTGGTGCTCATCCTGGCGGTGTTGTCGGCGGCCGGCGCATTCGTGTGGCCCGCCGCCCTGGCGATGGAAGGCTTGGCCTACGCTTTGCTGTTCGTTTGGGGCGGGGCGTTCGTCGGCATCTATACGACCATGCTCGCCATCCTCGGCGACCGCTACCAAGGCGCGGAGCTGGTCGGCGTGTACGCGCTCTTGTCGATCGCATGGGGGCTAGGCGCGCTGGTCGGGCCGGTGCTGGCGGGCTTGGCCATGGAGGTGTCGCCGCACGGGCTGCCTGTCTTTGCAGGCGCCGCGTGCGCGCTGTTTGCGCTTGCCGCGGGCTTTCATCGAGGCGGGATGAGGAGGAATGATACGCATGCCCAGGGTTCGGTACACTAGGCTGCGTGCGTCATGGTGCGCACGCGTCGGCGGCGGAGCTGCCGCCAGCGCCCGTGACAGTGCGCATCACCGGCCGGCAGGCGAGCCGAGCGAAGCTGGCGTGGATCCAGGGAACGCCGCGCGTCAACGTCAATCCCCGTAGCCGGTTGAATTGAGAGAGGCGGCAATTCAGCACTTGGTCGTCGTCCTGCTTTTCATGCTCGTTCTTCCTGTGGCGTGTGTGGCGTGGGAAACCGTTTCCGGCGCCATGGGCCTGATGCCGGCCATCGGGAAATGGTTCGTCTACTGGGGTGTCGGGTGGCGGTTGATCGCGGCGGGGATGTACCAATGCGCCAAGCCGTCTTTCACCGCCCGGGGCATTTTCGAGATCGACGACCCGAAGGCCGAAAAACTCGTGCTGGAGATCGGATTCGGCAACCTCGCCATCGGCACCGCGGCGATCGCGAGCCTGCATTTTCCGGAATGGGTAGGCGCCGCTGCGCTGGCGGGGGCGATTTTTTGCGCCCTTGGCGGCATCCAGCACGTGCGCAACCGCGAATGGACGTGGCACGAGATGGTCGCGATGGTTTCCGATCTCGGCATGGCGGTGGTCCTGGTCGGGTATCTGGGCTGGGCGTTCCTCTTGCGCGCTTAGCCGGCGACGCTTGCTCCCAAGCCGGCACCGGGGCCTCGCTTTGCAGAATTAGGCAAGAAAATTGGAGCAATCGGCATTGCTCCCAGCCACGCGCCGTTCGTAAGCTTATCCCTGTCAGCGCCGCCGGCGGGCGCTCAACCACAGGGGTACGAGCATGACCATTCGTTTGAACATCAATGGGGCCGACACAGCGATCGATGCGCCTGGCGACATGCCGCTGTTGTGGGCCTTGCGCGATTTGGCAAGGCTGACAGGCACCAAATATGGCTGCGGCATGGCGTTGTGCGGTGCCTGTACGGTTCACGTGGACGGCACGCCGGTGCGCGCGTGCGTGACCCCGGTTTCCGCCGTGGCCGGGCGCCGCGTGACTACCATCGAAGGCGTGGGGGCTGACAAGGTGGGCCAGGCCGTGCAGGCTGCCTGGGATGCGCTGAACGTGGTCCAGTGCGGTTATTGCCAGTCGGGACAACAAATGTCGGCAGTGGCGCTATTGCGCGCCAATCCCCGCCCCTCCGACGCAGATATCGATAATGCTATGAGCGGCAATTTGTGCCGGTGCGCGACCTACGAGCGCATCCGTGCGGCGATTCGCCACGCCGCCCAAGCCTTGGCCTGAGGGAGCGTGCCATGACGTCGCAGATCACCGTAGAACGTTCGCCCGGCGCGCCCGCCGATCCGGTCCGCCGTCGCTTTGTCCAGGGCAGTGCAGGCCTCGTCCTGGGCATGTACCTGGCGCCGCTGGGCGCGGCGCGCGCCGCGCAAGCCGCCAAGGGCGCGGATTTCCGGCCCAACGCCTTTGTGCGCATCGGCACGGACGGCATCGTGACGATTTACGCCAAGCATCTCGAGATGGGGCAGGGGGCGTATACGGGCCTTGCCACCCTGCTTGCCGAAGAGCTGGATGCGGACTGGGAAAGCGTGCGCGTGGAAGGGGCGCCCGCGAATACCGAGCTGTACAAGAATTTCGCCCTGGACATGCAGGGCACGGGCGGCAGTACCGCCATGTCCAACTCGTATGAGCAGATGCGTCGCGCCGGCGCGACCGCCCGCGCGATGCTGGTGGCGGCCGCGGCCGAACGGTGGCGCGTGCCGGCGGGCGAGATCACGGTGGCCAAAGGCATCGTCAGCCATGCCTCGTCTGGCCGGCGCGCTGGGTTCGGGGAATTGGCCCAGGCTGCTGCGCGGCAATCCGTTCCCGCGCAAGTCCGCCTCAAGTCGCCAGGCAGGTTCGGCTTGATCGGCAAGCCAGTGCTGCGTCGCGCCGACGGTGCCGACAAGGTGCGCGCTCGCGCGCTGTTCACGCAAGACGTGCAGCTGCCGGGCATGTTGGTAGCGGTGCCCGCGCACCCGCCGCGCTTTGGCGCCACCGTGCGCCGCGTCGATGCGAGCAAGGCGCTGGCGGTACCCGGAGTACGGGCCGTGGTGCAGTTCGAAGGCTCGGCCACGCGATTCGCGGGCGTGGCCGTGCTGGCCGACCATACTTGGGCGGCGCGCAAGGGCCGCGATGCCCTGGCCGTGGAGTGGGATGAAAGCGGCGCCTACCGGGAAAGCAGCGATGGCATCTTGGCCCGCTATCGGGAGATCGCTGCCCGCCCGGGCTTGGCGGCCACGAGCAAGGGCGATGCGCAGGCGGCATTCGCGTCTGCAGCGCGCATCATCGAGGCGGATTTCGAGTTCCCGTACCTGGCCCATGCGAGCATGGAGCCGCTCAATTGCGTGGTGCGGCTGGGCGACGGGCAATGCGAGATCTGGAATGGCGAACAGTTCCAGACTCCAGACCAGCGCTCGGTCGCCGACTACCTGCGCATTCCCCCGGAACGCGTGACCATTCATCAGTTATACGCCGGAGGCAGTTTCGGCCGGCGCGCAAGCTCGACTGCCGACTACGTGCTGGAGGCCGTGGCCATCGCGCGGGCCGCGCGCGCCCAAGGCATCCGTGCGCCGATCAAGATGGCATGGATGCGCGAAGACGACATGCGCGGCGGCTATTACCGCCCCATGTTCCTGCATCGGGCCCGGGTGGGGCTGGATGCCAAGGGCCGCATCACGGCCTGGCAGGTGCGCATCGTGGGGCAGTCCATCGTGGAGTCTTCTCCGTTCGCACCGGTCGCGGTCAAGAACGGTGTGGACATCACCTCGGTGGAGGGCCTTTCCGACTTGAGCTATGACGTGCCCAACCTGCAGGTCGAGCTGCACACCGTCCGGGACGTCGCCGTGCCGGTGTTGTGGTTCCGCTCGGTGGGCCACACCCATACCGCGTTTACCGCAGAAACCTTGGTCGATGAGGCGGCGGTCGCGGCCGGACAGGACCCGGTCGCGTACCGGCGTGCGCTGCTGAAAGGGCGTCCGCGCCACCTGGCTGCGCTCGAGCTGGCCACCCAACGGGCCGGCTGGGGCAAGCCCCTCGCGCCGGGGCTCGATGGATCGAGGCGAGGGCGAGGCGTGGCAGTGCACGAGTCTTTTCATTCCGTGGCCGCGCAGGTCGTGGAGGTCACGGTCGCGGCCGATGGAGCGCTCAAGGTCGACCGAGTCGTCTGCGCGATAGACTGCGGCATCGCCATCAATCCCGACGTGGTGCGGGCGCAGATGGAGGGTGGCATCGGCTTTGCCCTGTCGGCCGCGCTGCATGGCGCCATCACGCTCAAGGATGGCGTGGTCGAGCAGAGCAATTTCCATGATTACCGAGTGATTCGGATCAACGAGATGCCGCGCGTGGAAGTCCACATCGTGCCGTCCCAGGCCAAGCCCACCGGGGTGGGAGAGCCGGGCGTGCCGCCGCTTGCGCCCGCCCTGGCCAATGCCATCTTCAATGCGGTGGGCGTGCGCGTGCGGTCGCTGCCGATTCGAACGCCCCTTGCCGGGGTCCGGGCATGACGCCGAGCGCGCACCGGATGCCGCCCGCCGCGGGCGACGCGTCGCTGGAGGCGCTGCGTGCCGAGCTGGCCGAGCGCATCGCTGCCTTGGTCCCGGGCGATGGCATGCACGAGACCGCGTATCCGGGGCTCATCGTGGCGCGGTTTTCCGCACCTTCGGCCCTCGATTGTGGCCAGTACTGGCCATCGCTGACCATCGCGGCGCAGGGAGCCAAGCAAGTGCACCTGGGGGACGACGTCTACGAGTACGACGCCTCCCATTATCTGGTGTCGGCCTTCGATCTGCCCGTGCAGGCGCGCATCACCCAGGCCACGCCGCAGTCGCCTTATCTGTGCCTTGCGCTGGACCTGGATGCGCTTCGCATCAGCGAGCTGGTCAGCGAGGCCGATCTACCTACGGCGCCTGAAGCCGGGCCTGTCCGCGGCATTGCCGTCGGCAGCGTCAACACCAAAGTGCTGGAGCCCGCGCTCAGGCTGGTCAGGCTGCTGGACGAGCCGCGCGACCTGCGCGTGCTCGGCCCCTTGGTCGAGCGGGAAATGCTTTATCGGCTGCTGACCGGCGAACTGGGGCCGCGGCTGCGCCGCATCGTGCTGCCTGGCGGGCCCGCGCAGCAAATTGCCCGTGCCATAGAGTGGATCAAGCGGCATTTCGCTTCGCCGCTGCGCATCGAAAACCTGGCGCAGGCGGTCAACATGAGCCCGTCTTCATTGCACCATCATTTCAAGGCCGTCACGGCGATGAGCCCGCTGCAGTACCAGAAGCAAGTCAGGCTGCGCGAGGCGCGTCGCCTAATGCTGGCCGAGCACTTGGATGCCGGGGCGGCGGCGCACCGCGTCGGCTACGAGAGCGCCTCGCAGTTCAGCCGCGAATACAGCCGGTTGTTTGGCCTGCCTCCGGTGCGCGACATTGCCCGGCTGCGGGGCAGCCCGCTGGTCGAGGCCTAGAACGCGAGACGTGCCCGCAGGGGATGCGCGGGTGCCGGGCCGCACCCATGGATGGTATAGAGCGTGCGCTATCGACCGTAGCGACGCCGGTCTTCGTAGTGCTTCTCGGTCTGCCGGTATAGCTCCTGCGTTTCGCGGTTGAGAGCGTTGGAGGTCTCGCGCAGCTTGTCCATCATCTGGTGAGGCGAGCTGCCCGTCAAGGCTTGTTGGCGCTGCAGGCCCGCCCCCAGGGCTTGCATGTGCTGGTCATGGGCCTGCTTCTCTGCCGCGGTCATGACCTGGTTGGAGGCAATCCATTCCGAACTGCCGTCCTCAAACAGGGCGCACAACTCGCCATTGGCGCGGCGACCAACGATCGTAACGTCTTGGGTAATGCCGAACCAGCGGATAGGAACTTTGGGGCCGCTGCGGCTCGAGAACTGCACATGGCATCCGCTGCGCACTTCGACGCGGTCGGCGTTCGTTCCGCCGCCCGCCATCGGCCGCGCGGAACCGCCGAGCACGTTGGTGCCCGGCGCGGGGGCTGCGGACGAACGCTGTGGGGAGGAGGCATTCTGGGGGCGTGGCCTGCGGTGGGCGGGGACGGAATTGCCCAAGGACTCCGACCAGCGCTGGCCTTGCCCCGAGCCACCTAGGGATTCCGACCAGCGCTGGGTGGTGGACGGACCATTTTGCGATTCAGACCAGCGCTGCGTGGCCGTCGATCCACCTTGGGACTCGGACCACCGTTCGGTGTAGACCGGGCCGGCCTGCGATTCGGACCAACGCTGCGTTTGCTGGGCGTGCGCCGCGCCGGCGGTGGCGACCATCGCCAGCAAGGTCAAGAGGCACGTGTGCGTCATCGATGTTCCCCCCAAATTGATTTTCTATGGTTTGTGGATATTCCGTTCCTCGACAGATGGTGGACGGAATGATAAGGCGTGGATGGCGTTCCATGACATGGCGGCGATCGCTGGCGGGGGCATCATGGCATACCACCGCATGCCCTGGGCTCGCCCACGCTTGCCCACTCAACGGACGGCCTTCTCGACGAACTCGCAGAAAATATCGGCAGGGGGATTGGAGGACAACTCGCCCTTGGCTTTTACGCGGACGAGGCCGACTTCCCATGTGGGGAAGGGTGCCTTGCGTTTGTCCGGTTCGATTTTCACGTAGGGCAGCTTCCGATACTTGGCCATGGCTTCCGGGATGACCGCGATGCCGACTCCCCGGTTCACGAACTGTGCGACCAGGTCGTAGCTTTCCACTTCGCATATCGTGGCCCGTGCGATGCCATGGCCGTCGAACATTTGATCGACGAGTTGCCGGGTTCCCCAGCGGGGAGAGAAGTCGATGAAGGTATCGTGGCGAAGCTCGCCCAGCTTGACCGAGCTTCGGCCGGCGAGGGGGTGATCCTTGCTATGCGCGGCCACCATGGATGAAGTGAAGAGTCCGTCGTATGAGAGCCCCGAAGCCGCGCGAGAGGGGGCCGGCATGAAGGCGAGGTCGAGGTGGCCATGGCGCAGGCTGTCTTCGAGCGCCGATAAGTGCGCTTCCTGCACGACGACCTTTACTTTGGGATGCGCCTTGTGGAAACGCTGCAACAGCAAGGGCAGGTCGAGAAAGGGCGCCAGGCTTTCGATGGTGCCGATCGCCAGGCGCCCAGTGAGCCCCTGGCTGACTCCCGCGACCGCGGCCTTGGCATTCTTGACCGCCTCGAGGATGCGCCTGGCTTCCGGAAGAAAAAGACGCCCCGTCGGGCTGAGTTCGACCCGCCGCGTGCTGCGTATGAACAGCAGCGCACCCAGCTCTTCTTCGAGCGCGCGGATGGCCGCGGAGATGCCCGATTGGACGATGTGTTCGCGTTCGGCCGCGCGACTGAAATGGCGTTCCTCCGCAACGGCGACGAATAGTTCGAGATGGCGGATTTGCATGCCCGTATTAATCTTCGATAGAGATATAAATTATCTAATAAATCTGTTTGTTTGCATGAAAGCGAGCTTTCATAATCGAGCCGGAAAAAGGACTCGTTATGGAAACTCACAACCGGCATCACTCGAGCGGCGGTAGGCAGACGTTGCGCTCGCTCGTCCTCCATCACCCTGCATGGGCGGCATTCGCCATTTTTCTCATTGCTTTCAACCTTCGACCGGCCATTACGTCGGTCGCGCCGTTCTTGGCCGAAATCCAGCAAGATTACGATCTCTCCGGCGCATGGATCAGCGTGCTGACGACAGCGCCGGTGATCTGTCTGGGCTTGTTCGGGCCCCTCGCGCCGCCCCTGGCGCGTCGGTTCGGGAACGAGGCCGTGCTCTTGGCGTCGTTGATCGGCATCGTGGTCGGCTGTGTGCTGAGGAGCTTCGGCGTTTTCCCGCTGTTCGCGGGCACCGTCGTCATCGGTGCGTCCATGAGCGTGCTCGGCATCCTGACCCCGGTGGTCGTCAAGCGGGATTTCCCCCGCCACGTGGGGCGGATGATGGGGGCCTACACCATGCTGATCAGCCTCGGTGCAGCAGTGTCGACGGCCTCGGCCGCGCCCTTCCGGGCAGCTCTAGGTAGCTGGCATATGACGCTGCTGGTCTGGGCACTTCCCGCCTTGGCAGCGGCCATCATCGTCATCCCGCAATTGTTCCGCCACAGGCATCCCCACGGGCCTGCCGTGGCCCACGTCGAATCCATCATGGGGGATCCCATTGCCTGGCAGGTGACCGGCTACTTGGCGCTGGTTTCCGCGCTGGCCTATGCGGTCTTCACCTGGGGGCCGAGCATGCTGCAGGCGCGCGGGCTCAGCCTTGCCGCAAGCGGCGTCATCGTGTCGGTCTCGTACATCGCCCAGATGGCGACCGGCTTGCTCGTGCCCATGATCGCGTCGCGCCAGCGTGACCAGCGTTCGATGGCGGCCCTGATGGTCGTCCTGACTTTGGCCGGCCTGCTGGGGTTCATCTTCGCGCCGGTGTGGTCGTTGACGCTGTTCTCCATCATCTTGGGCCTGGGGCAGGGCGGGGCGTTTGGCCTGGCGCTGTCATTGATCGTGCTGCGGTCTGGCACGCCGCACGTCGCCGCGCAATTGTCGAGCATGTCGCAGACCATCGGCTACATCGTGGGTGGAGGCATTGGCCCGTTCGCCGTCGGCATCATCCATGACGCGACGGCCTCGTGGCGCACGGTAGCCGTCTTCTACGTCATCATCGGCGTGGCAACCCTGTTCCTCGGGCTGGGCGCCGGCAGGGCCAAGACGGTGCAAACTGCGTCGATGAAGAAGACCGGCGCCAGGCGCGCGGCTGGGGCGGCCTGAGCGCGACCCGGCAACATGTCGAAGCTGTTCGCCCGCGCCCTAGGCCGGGCGGACCGCTTTGATCCCGCGCCGGGCGCGCATGGCTCAGCGCGCGTCGCCCGCCAGGGAGGTGGCCAGCGCGCGTATCAAGGCATGTACCCCGTGCATGTTCGGCGTGGGGACGCCGATGAGGTCGCCGATCGCGGCCACGGCACCGCTGAGCGACTCATGTTCCATCGGCCGGCCCAGCTCCAGGTCTTGGAGCATGGAGAACTTGACCTTGCCCAAGGGCCGGCCGCGCTCGAGCCGCGCGCGCGGATTTTCCTCGATGGCCATTCCCAGCGCGCGCCCGACGGCGATGGTTTCGTTCATCAAGGTTTCCAACAGCGCGTAGATCCCGGGGTCGTCCAGCATGCGGTCCAAGGTGGCCCGGGTGAGGGCGCTGACCGGATTGAAGGCGGCGTTGCCGATCAGCTTCATCCAGATCTCGCGCCGGATGTCCGGGGTGAGGGAACAGGAGAAGCCCGCGTCCGACAATAGGGCTTGCAGCGCCTGGCCTCGCGCGGAAAGGCTGCCGTCGGGCTCGCCGAGATGGAGCTCCCAGCGCCCCGTATGCTGTACCACGCCAGGCGCGGGAAGATGGGCGGTCGGGTAAACGACGCAGCCGAGGATTTGGCGCTCGGGCAGGGCGGCTGCGATGTGGCCTCCCGGGTCGAGGTTGTCGAGCCGGGTTCCCTCCAAGCGCCCCCCGAAACCGGAAAAAAACCACCACGGCACCCCGTTCATCGCGGGTACGACGGTCGTTTTCGGACCAATGAGCGGGGCGAGGGCGGGCAGGGCGTCCGCCAGGCTGCAGGTCTTGACGCCGACGATCACGACGTCTTGGACGCCGAGGTCTTCGCCGCGGGAGGACGCCTGTATGCGTACCTTCCAATTGCCTCGGTCCGTGCGTACCTCGAGCCCGTTCCGGACGATGGCGTCCAGGTGGGCGCCGCGCGCAACGACCGAGACCTGGTTGCCGGATTGGGCCAAGGCGCCGGCAATCAACCCACCGATGGCACCTGCGCCAAACACACAGATTTTCATGTTGCTTCAATCCAAGAGATCGGGTTGTTCGGCCAGTACCTTGTCGATCAGCGGCTGCAGGCCGAACCAACCGGCCTTGGGTGAGCCGACTTGCTTGCGGGTCAGCAAGGCCGTCGCTTCGTCTACCTCGACCGGCTGGCCAGCTGCCTCGGCCAGCAGGACTTGCTGGCAAGCCCGCTCCATGCGCAAGAACCAAAAGACGGCTTCCTCGACCGTTTGGCCGACGGTAAACAATCCGTGGTTGCGGCAGATTACCGCCTTATGGGGGCCGAGCGCGCCGGCGATGGCCTCTCCTTCCGACAGTTCGGAGGCGATGCCGTTGTAGGCCTGCATGACCGCGTGGTCCTGGTAGAAGGCGCAAGCCTCCTGCGTAATCGGCGGAATGGGTCGGCCGAGCGAAGCGTAGGTCGTTCCGTACAGGGAGTGGGAGTGCGCGGCCGCCACGACATCCGGACGGGCCCGGTGAATGCGGGAATGAATGGAGAAAGCCGCGGCATTGATCGGGTGCCGGCCTTCGACGATCTGGCCATCGTGATCGACGAGCACGAGGTCGGACACTTTGATGCGGCTGAAGTGCACGGCGAGCGGATTGACCCAGAAGCGGTCTTCATGAATGGGGTCACGGCAGCTGATGTGGCCGGCGATGCCCGCGTCAAAGCCGTGCATGGAAAATATGCGCAGGCACGCCGCGAGGCGCTGCTTGCGATGTAGCCGTTCTTCTTGCGGATCGTCGAACCGCGGCGGCTCCGGGATGGTCAGCCCGTCGGGGCGCACCTCGAGCAACAAGCCAGGTTGCCTGTCATGGGCATTCATGTTGGGCTCCTCATTCGGGTTTGATGTTGGCGGCGCGGATGACTTGGGCAAAGCGCTCGCGCTCGACCTCGATGACTTTCGACAGCGCGGCGGGACCATTGTCGGCCGGAGCAATGCCGAGCGCGCGGCCGCCGGCGTCGATGCCCAGCGTCTCGAGCTTGCTGCGTACGGCGGGCAGCTCCACGATGCGGGCAACCTCGCGCTGCACTTTGGCGATGATGTCCGGGGGCGTGCCGGTAGGCGTGAAGAGGGCGATCCAGCTGGCAAAGTCGTAGCCGGGAACGCCGGATTCCGTCATGGTCGGAACGTCGGGCAAGAGCGACCAGCGCTTCGCCGAGGTCACCGCCAGGCCTTGAGCCTTGCCTGCCTTCATTTGCGTGATGACCGGCGCCGGGTCGAGGAACAGCATCTGCACGTCTCCGCTGGTCAGCGCGGTCAAGGCCTGGACGCTGCCTTTGTACGGAATGTGCGTGACGTCCACCTTCGCCATTTGCTTGAACATCTCGGCCGCCAATTGGAACAGGGTCGATGCCGAGCTGTAGTTGAGTTGGCGGGTCTTGGCAGCCTGGACCAGCTCCGAGACAGACTGCACCTTCAGCGAGGGATGAACCGCCAGCAATAGCGGGAAGCTGCCCATGATCGCCACCGGCGAGAAGTCGGTTTTTGCGTTGTAAGGCAGCGATTGATAGAGTTCGGGGTTGATGGTCATGGCGCTGCTGGCGCCGACCAACAGGGTATGGCCGTCCGGCGCCGCCCGCGCGACCGATTCGGTAGCGATGATGGTGCTGGCCCCCGGCCGGTTGAGCACGACGACGGGCTGGCCCCACGCTTCTTGCATGTGTTGCGCGACGAGCCGGGCAAGGATGTCCGTGCTGCCCCCGGGCGGAAAGCCGAGCACGATCTGGATCGGCTTGGAGGGAAATGAGTCGGCCGGGGCGGCCGAGGCCGGCGTCGTGAACACACCCAAAAGCGCAAGGGAAATCGAACCCAGGTACGACTTGATCTTCATTTGCCCGCTCCTTTCTTTGCGTCAGCGGGAACGATGCCCGCGGCTTGTATCACCTTGGTCCACTGCGGCACCTCGGTCCGGATGCGTTGCTCCAGTTCGGCGCGGGTGGTCGGCATCATTTCGATGCCGAGGCTCGCAAACTTGTCATGGGTTTCCTGGCGCTTGAGCACCTCGACCACATCACGATTGATTTTGTCCAGGATGGCGGGGGGAGTCCCGGCAGGTGCAACGAGCCCCATCCATACGCTGAGTTCGTAGCCGGGGATGCTTTCGTTGAGGGCGGGCACGTCGGGCATGGCTTCTGTCCGGTTCTTACCCGTCGATCCCAGTGCGCGCAGCTTTCCAGTGCGGACGTGTGGCAGGGACGAGGCACCCCCTTCGAACATCATGTGCACCTGGCCGCCGATCAGGTCGGTCATGGCTGGGCCGCTGCCCTTATAGGCCACTTGCAGGATGTCCGTGCCCGTCAAGGACTTGAACAGCTCCGCTGCCAAGTGGTGTGAGCTGCCCAGGCCGAGGGAGGCGTAAGTGAGCTTGCCCGGCTGGGATTTCGCAAGGGCCACGAGTTCCTTCACGTCGCGCGCTGTCACCTTGCCTGGATTGACGACGAGATAAAGCGGGGTGGTGAACAGGCCCGTGATGGGCGCAAAGTCCCGGATGGCGTCATAGGGCAGGTCTTGGCGGATGATGGGATTGAACACCATGCTGCTTTGCGTGCCGACCAGCAGCGTGTAGCCATCGGCGGGTGCGCGTGCGGCATATTCGGTGGCGATCAATTGGTTGGCGCCGGGCTTGTTTTCGACGATGACCGCTTGTCCCCATCGTGCCGACAAGTTCTGGGCCATGAAGCGGGCGAAGGTGTCGATGAGGCCACCCGGCGTATGGGCCACGACCAATGTCACCGGCCGGCGCGGGAAGTCCTCCGCGGTGGCCTGGGCCGATGCCCCGGCCCAGGGAGTGAGGCAAGCCATGCCGAAGGCGATTGCGCTGCCCAGGCGCAACCGGGATGTGCGCCGGAACGATAGCGGTGCACGTAGGGGTATTGCGGTCCTCATGTCGTCTCCTCCAGGTGTTGTCGTAATGAGGCTCAGGCGAATCGATAGCGGCCGTCTTGGTCTCGTGTAATGGGCCGCCTAGTGTGGGTGTCTTCCAACCACCGGATGATCTCGCGGCCGTCGCGGGTGCCGGTGGCTGCCATCAGTTCGGCAAAATGCTTCGGACCGTCCTCCAGCGCCGCTTCCAGCGAAGCATGGCGAGGAAAGTCGTAGACGGGAGGCGAGGGCACCCGGTGTTCGAGCGGACGCTCGTGGCCGGCCGGCAGCAGGGGTAGCGTCAAGTCGAAACCGGCCTTGGCGGTGACGGTGGCGCCGTCCAGCGACGGGTCCAGGGGCATCGCGCGCAGGCCGGACTGCACGACCAGGTCGCGGTCGGCTTGGAAGCGGGTGGCCAGGGCCCACTCCATCTGGGCTTCGTCGAATACGTCGATATCCGGGTCGACGACGAATACGTGCTTGATGTTCGCCGACGAAGCGAAGATCGCGGCAATGGCGTTGCGTGCCTCGCCGGGCACGCGCTGGCGCATCGCAACGCGTACGTTGAACGAGCCTCCCGTGGCGGGCGGTGCGTAGACCGCGGTGACCTCGCGCACGGCCGACTCCAGGCCGCGCCACACCATTAGCTCCGTGCGCAGGGAGCACAACTGCGCCGTGTCGGTCAACGCCATGGACTTCCCGCCTATGGTGGCGGTTTGGAAGATGGCGTCGCGACGCCGCGTAATGGCGGTGACATGGAAGACAGGATTGCGCTTGAGCACGCCGTAGTAGCCGAGGAATTCGCCATACGGACCCTCGGGCTCGGCGTGGCCGCGCTCGTCCAGGTAGCCCTCGATGATCATCTGGGCATCCGCCGGCACCCGGAGGTCATTCGTGATGCACTTGACCACGCCCATCGGTGCGCCGCGCAATGCCGCGACCAGCTCGAGCTCGTCCATGGGCAAGCGCATGGTGCCCGCCAAGTGGTCCACGGGGTTCGAGCCGATTGCGAAGGCCAGCGGCATGGGTTCGCCGCGGGCGGCGTGCGCCTGGTAAATGGCCCGCAGATCGGACGGCGCGACGAGGTCGATGCCGGCGGTTCGCCGCCCGCGCAGCATGAGACGGCGCATGCCCACGTTCGTCCAGCCGGTGGCGGGGTCTCGGCTGAAGTCCAGCGATGCCGAGATGTAGGGCGCGCCGTCGAGCGCATGCTGCAGGTGCACGGGCAGCGCGGTGAGGTCGCATTCCTCGCCCACTTGGACGATTTGCTGGACGGGCGCCTGGCTGCGATCGACCTCGACGAGGATGCCCTGCTTGCGCAAGCGTTGCAGGATGACGGATGTCACCGTTTCGGGCGTGGCGCCGAAGGCGTGGGCCAGGCGGGCGCGGCTGCCTGCCACGTTGCCGCACAGGGGCAGGCCGCAGTCGCCCGGCTGATTGAACAAGACCGCCCGCGGGTTGCCATCGAGCACGGCGGCGATGTCGCCCAGTTCGATGCGGCCGTCACGCGTTTCCTTTTGGTCGGGCGGCAAGGATTCGAGGAAGCGCCGGAGGCTGAATTGTTCCAGGTCGGGTAGGGTGCCCGCCGGGGCGGGCTCGCGTTGGTTGGCCATGGCTGTGCGGTTTCCTAGAGGCTATAGAAGTCGAGCTTGGCGTTCAGGTAGTCGTTCAGCAGGACGACTTTTTTGCGCGCGATGCGCCACGTTCCATCTACGCGACGCCACTCGTGTTCCTGGTGTCCGAAGTACACCTCGACGACTTTCTCTTTAGGCAGGAACTGCTGCGTCGTCCAATTCGACTTGAGTTTGAGGAGGTCGGGGCCCGAGCCGTCTGCAACGCGGATGTTGGTGATCGTGTGCTGGGTCCGGGGAAGCACCATCGAGGCGACGGAGCGGCGGGACTGGACACGCCACACGCGGTCTTCCAGGCCGCCGCGGTTGGCGTAGTAGATCAAGGAGAGCTCGGCACGCGGGTCGGAGGTAGGATGATCTTCGTCCCGCCATGCCGGCACCCAGTACTCGGCATCGGGCAGGAATAGCTCGAGCCAGTCGCTCCAGCGGCGCTCGTCCAACAGCTCGGCTTCGCGGTAGAGCAGGTCGGCGGCGAGGGTGGGGCCGGCGTTCATTGCACACCTCCCTGCACGGCGGCGCGCTTGGCGGCGTCGTCCATCGCGCCTTTGACCATCAATCGCCGCCATTCGCGATATCCGGAATGAAATACCGTTTCGTCTTGGATCGCAACGTCCCCATACTGGCTGGTCGCCGGGGTAATTCCGAATTCCCGCGCGTATTCGTTGGCCCCGGCTTGGACGCTGGTCATGCCTCGCGCATAGCCTTGCGTCCAGGCGATGTTCCGGGCGCGATAACCCGTCTGGCAGTCTTCGTAGCAGGTGGTGTCGTCCGGGGTGGCAAGGCCCGAGCTGTTGAAGAAATCTTCGAACTGCCGCAGCCTGAGCTCCCGCGCTTCGGGCGGCTCGCCTTTCGGGGCGATGACATAGCTGCGCATCTCGGTGCGGTCGACCGCGAGTGGGCGCAGGACGCGCAGTTGCAATGAAGCGTTTTCGGCGAATTGCACGTTGGGGAAGATGACGAGATTGCGCGTATCCAACATGAGCGAGGCGCGCTTCTCGCCCACGCGCTGGCGCAGTTCATCCAACAAGGGGTATAGCGGCCGGATGTGGGGCAGCGGATTGCGCGTCCACACCGCGGCGTGGCCGTGGTCGAAGGTGAAGCCGCCGCGCTGCCTGTATGCGGCAAAGTCAATGGTCGCCAATGCATTCTGGGACTCACCGGACTGCCGCTGCTTGACGATTTTCATGAAGCTCGGATGCACGGATGTCAGGTGGTAGGCGTCCAGCGCGTTATCCAGCTGCAGCTTCCAATTGCCGTTGTAGGTATACGTGGACGAGCCGGGGAGCAGCTCTATGCCATGGGGGCTTTGGTCGAGGATGAGATCGAGGAAAAAGCGCGTTTCGCCCAGGTAGTCTTCCAGCGGCGGCACGTCCTCGCTCAGGCTGCCGAACATCAACCCCCGGTACGAACCGAAGCGGGCGACAGGCACGAGATCGTGGCTCTGCCGGTCGAACGCTTCGCTATAGCAGCCGTCTTTGCGATCTTTGATGCTGGCGCACCGCCCGCTGCTGTCAAAGGACCATGCGTGATAGGCGCACACGTGGATCCGGGCGTTGCCGCGCTCCCGCTGGGTCAATATCGCGCCGCGGTGGGGACAGGAATTGAGGAACGCGCCGACTTGGCCCTCGCCGTTGCGCATGACCAGTACGGGCTGGCGTCCTATCCAGGTGCTGAGGTAGTCGTGGGGTTGCGCGATCTGGTCTTCGATGCCGAGGAAAACCCACGTCCGCTCGAAGATGTACCGCATTTCGAGTTCGAAGATGGCGGGATCGCGGTAGACATCGCGATGGACCGCGAAGACGCCTTGGCCGGGCTCATCGACGACGTAGCCCCCAAGTTCTTCCGCAAGCATGGTTGTCTCCTGCGTTATATAATGTATAATTGTGTTTGATATTTAACAATAATCGTAGTCAAGCCTGGTGGGGGCAGGTATGCAGAAAAACCCTGAGCAGCAGGCCAGCGCGCCGCGCAAGATCCAATCGCTCGAGGTGGGCTTCCGGTTGGTGCGCGCGATCGAGGAAGCGGGCAAGGCATTGCCGCTGAAGGATGTCGCGCAGGCGGCAGGAATGGCGCGCAGCAATGCCCACCTCTACTTATCGACTTTCGTGGAACTGGGGCTGCTGGCGCGCAATGACGCCGGCCATTACCTGCTGGGGCCGTATGCGCTGCGGCTCGGCCTGGCGGCGCTCAAGCATTCGAACGTCGTGGACGTCACGGACGGCCCCATGCGCGATTTGCGGGCCGTGACGGGGCACCACGTCCATCTCTCCCTCTGGGGAAACTATGGGCCGACGATCATTCGCTCGCTCGAAGGCGCTTGTCCCGTGCCGGTGCCGCTGCGGATTGGCTTCGTCGTACCGCTTTGTTCATCGGCCACGGGCCTGGTGTTCCTTGCCCATCAGCCGCGGCCCCTCACGGAGCCTTTGGTCGCGAGAGAACGCGGCGGCCATCCCATGGATGCGTCGCTCGAGGCAAGGCTGCAGTCCGTCCGCGAGCAGGGCTATGCGATGACCGAAGCGGAATTCCTGGCCGAAGCAGGCTGCTGTGCGCTCGCCGCGCCGATCTTCGACCACACCGGCCACATTTGCGCGGCGCTCGCGGTTCTCGATCTTTCGGCACGCATGAGCCCGGCGCAGCGTGAGCGTAGCGTGATCCACCTCAAGGAAGCCGTGCAGTCGGTGCAATCGGTGTTGGGGTATGCCGGGAGCTAGCACGGGAACGAAACGGTTCAGTGTCCGAACAGCTCGTCCAGCCAGTCGTAGACCACGGAGCAGGCTAGTGGGAGATTCCCGCGCTGGCAATGCATGTCGGCGCCTTCTTCCACGGTGAAGATGCGGCGCGTGACCGGGCCCGAGACCGTGTCGCAATAGCGTTCGAACTGGTTCATGGCTTCTTCGCCTTCTCCCGTTCCTACCATCGCCAGGCTAGGGCAGCGCACCGACGGCACGCTTTCCACGGCCGTGTAGGCCTCCAATTGCCGGAGATAGCCGGCAAGGCTATCGACGCCGAATCGTCGGCAGGAGCTCTTGAACGCGTGCCGGACCACCGGCGGCATGTCGGCTTCGGAAATCGAATCGAGGCCCGCGAGCGTCAGCGGCGGCGGGTCGGAGGCGAGGTCCGGGCCGATGAACGCGGCCATGTAGGCGTGGAGGTCGATGATGGGGGAGTTCAGGATCAATGCGCGGATGCGATCGTCGTGGGCCGCAGCGCGCAAGGTGAAACAGCCGCCGAAGCTCATGCCGTACAGCGCGAGTGCCTCGGGGTTGACTTCAGGGCGCGCCAGCACCATGTCGAGCATGGCAGAGATAGGGTGTTCGTAGTCGGGCCGGAACACGAGTCCCGGGTGCAGGCGCAGTGTGCCAACTTGGCCCGGGCCCTCGGTCACGAATACGTTATAGCCTCGCTCCAGCCCTGCGCGGCCGGATTCGAAGTAGAGTTCTTCCCCGGTCCCGTCGAAGCCCGTCATGACCACGAGGGTGCGGCCGTTGCGGGCGCCCCCGGCCGGAGTCATGAAGTAGCCAGGCAGTTCGAGCCCTTCGAAGGGCGTGACGACGGGTTCGATCCGGTCCGCCAGGTGCCGCGTTCCGGCAATGAAGGTCGCGCGCGATGCGAGGCCCCACCTCCGGCCTTCCTCGCCGAAGGGGTCTGCAAAGTACTCGGCGGCGCGGTAATACATGGATGCGCGAAGGAAGTGTTCACGGGCGCTGACAAAGTGCCTCTTGCGCTCGGCGCGCTCTCCGAGCGCGCGAACGCGTTCCCCAATGGACGCAAAGGCCGTGGACCAGCGTTCCGGCGCTTCGTCGTCGACCAGCCTGCGCGCATGGAAGATCTCGCCTTCGGCGCCGCCTCCGTAGGTGGCCGTGCCCAAGGCACGCATGAGCTGGAAGTCCATCTCCATGCTGTTGAATCCCAGGACGCGAGTGGCCGTGCGCTCGACGGTAGACATGCCAACTCCTTCGCCAAACAAATGAGAGTGACCATCGTCCCAGAAAGCCGCCTTTTCGGCGAGGACGTCCAGGACCCACGCCTTGCGCATGGAATGCAGCCTTGTGCGGCCATGGTGCCTCAAATATGATGGATGTCATATCCTGAGCTTGAGCCATGCGCCCACACGTCCCTGTCAACCGGAAAGAAGCTTCCCGCGAACGCATCCTCGAAGCCGCCGCGCGTGCCGTGCGGCGCAGCGGCTTTCACGGCGTGGGCGTGGCGGATGTCATGAACGAAGCAGGACTCACCCACGGCGGGTTTTATGCGCATTTCCGTTCGAAAGATGCGTTGCTCTCGGCGGCCCTGGGGCGCGCGGGGCGCGAGGCGTCCGCAGCGCTGGAAGCGAGCATGAAGCGGTTGACGGCCGCCGGGTTGTCGCCGTTCCGCGCCTTGGTCGAGAGTTATCTGTATGAAGGCGAAATCGCCAATCGCGAAAAGGGATGCCCGGTGGCTGCGCTTTGTTCGGAAGTGACCACGCAGCCTGCCGAGATTACCGAGTCGTTTCGCCAACTCGTGGTCAACCTGCACCGGCTCGTCGGAAGTACGCTCCCGGCCGGGCAAGCACGGGAGGCCGCATGGGCCGTGACGAGTACGCTGGTGGGGGCCGTGCAGTTGGCGCGGGCATTGGGAGGAGGGCAGGCGGGACAGGCCGTTCTGGCCGAGGCGAAACGCGAGCTCTTGGCGCGTTACGGCGGCTGAGCCGTACGTTTGCGGTGTAGGGGGGGTGTTTGCAGGGTCGGCATCGCCGGCATTTTTTGGCCGTGAATATGATTGTCATCATATTCACGCCGCGCGCTTCACGACGAAGGAAATCGTATGAAACTCGCAGGTTCTGTTGCTTTGGTTACAGGGGCCGGTCGAGGCCTCGGGCGCGAATTTCCCGGCAGCTGCTCGAGCGTGGCGCGGCAAAGTCCATGCAGCCGTGCGCAATCCCACGTCCGTGCCCTGGCGGGCGTCGGGCCGATGCGCTTGGCGGTCACGGCCGCGACGCAGGCTTTGCAGCCAACCTTGTGCGGCATGCCCGGGGGTCGTCAGCCATCAGCGCGGGCGGCACGGGCTTTTGCGATTTCGTGGCGCATCTGGTCGAAGCCGGTTCCAGGGACGTGTTCTTCCCTGCGGTCGGCCAACTCCGGTAGCCGCTCGATGAGCGCCTGCGCCGAGAGCTCGGCCTCGTGCAGGTATATGCCTTGGGTCATGGTGATGTGCGCCTGCTCGAAGCTACCGGCACCGGCCATGAGAATGGTCCGGTTCGGGGCCTGTTCGGCCACGAGGGCCACCAAAGCGGGGCTGACCGCCGCGGGCGAGAGCATGGCGAGGACGTCGGGTTCGAGGAGTCCTTCGGTCATGGCGGTCGCAGCGGTTGGAGCGAGACAGTTCACGTGCACGCCATATTTCTGGCCTTCCAGCGCGAGGGTCTGCATGAGCCCGACCAAGGCCATCTTGGCTGCCGCGTAGTTCGCCTGCCCGAAGTTGCCGTATAGCCCCGAGGATGAGGTCGTCATGACGATGCGGCCGTAATTCTGCTCGCGCATGAGGTTCCACACCGCATGCGTGCAGTGCACCGATCCCATGAGGTGGACGTCCAGGACAAGACGGAAATCGTCCAGGCTCATCTTTGCAAAGGTCTTGTCCCGCAGGATGCCCGCGTTGTTGACCAGGATGTCGACGCGGCCCCATTTTTCCAAGACGTATTGGACCATCGCGCGGGCTTGCTCAGGGCGGGTGACGTCGATGTCATACGCGTCGGCCTCGCCGCCGGCTCCGAGGATGGCCTCTACGACGGCCTGCGCGCCGGATCCCGGGTGCCCGGCCCCGAGGTCAGCAACCAATACCTTGGCGCCGTGCCGCGCGAGTTCCAAGGCGTGGGAACGGCCCAGGCCGCGGCCCGCGCCGGTAATGATGGCGATGCGTCCTTGCAAGAGTGGCGTCATAAGAGCGTGGCGTGTGGAAGGTTGGCAGGAAGGCGGGCATCCGGGATGGATGTGGCCGCACCTGAGCATAAACGCCTGGTTCGATCGTTCGCACCTCGCGATTGCCCTGACGAAGGCGGCGGTGTCGGTCGGGCGCAATCGGTTATTCTCGCACCAACGCGAATACCGGATAGTGCATGACCAGGCATATGAAGGCCGCGGCAATCGCGATGGCGTGCGTGATCGCGACGGGCTGCGCCCAGTACACCGCGCTGCCGCGCGACACGCAAAAGGCTCGGGGCGCCGAGGAGATGTCCTCGGACCAGATGATGCAGACGGACTTCAACCGTACGCTCACCATCGCCATGCGAGACAACCTCGCGAGCCTGCAATCCTTGATGGTCAAGCTTTACAAGCGCAACCCCCGCGAGTGGCGCAAGGCGGGACATGCCGATCTCGATGCCGCGGTCGAGGCGGTCAGGCAATCCATCGACGCCCGCCGTCCGCCGGCCGGGCTCGAGGGCCTGCACGACGTCGAGATCCTCGCCGTATCGTTGGATCCTGCTTATACGGGCGACCGCGTCGCGGCCTTCATCTACGGCTTGGCCGACACCATCATTACTGCGCACGACGGCAAAACGCGGTTCTATGCCTTCGACATGCTGGACGGAGAGCGCGTCTACAACGCCGCGCGCAACGTCGAGGCCGCGGCTTGGCTACTGACGCGCCGGCGCGACGCGCGCGGCGCACCGCTGTTGCTTTCGAACGAGTTGAGCGAGACCCAGGTGAACCTGAGCTTCGAACGCGAGTTCGGCGCCATCATCGGGCGCATCGACCTGATCGCGAACCTGCT
>Ga0180217_1001747_pt1 | contig 22180 bp, 16 predicted proteins | sample eDN3rd37CBELigOP_FD_128521 | JGI IMG/M metagenome (GOLD analysis project Ga0180217, IMG submission 128521) | Enriched Organic Plus compost microbial communities from Emeryville, California, USA - eDNA 3rd pass 37_C BE-Lig OP (version 2) (version 2) ... | reverse complement strand
TGGGGCTTCCACAGGCCCGCCGGGATCCCTCGGGTGCCCCCGTCGCTGCGTCCGGGGCGACCACAGCAGTGGTCCTCTACTCAGGGGCCGCCGTCACGGTTTGTGCGCAAAGTGCGCGATGTTGGCGGGTGCTAAGGTCGCGCAAGTGCTTGAGAGAGTTGGAGTAAAAGAATCTGCGGGAACCCTGAAAATTCCTCGTGCGGCGCGCACGATCTGTGCGCAAAACCATCGATAAGCACACGGTTGAGGCGGGGAGGAGGTGAAGAGGGCGAGACACGGGCTGAAAGCCCGTGCCACGCGGGGAGGCGGGGAGGATGGGGAGAGGGGGGAGTCCGCTCACTTCGTTCGCGGCTCGTCGCGGGGGCGGTCGGTGTTCTTGGGATACTCGCGGCGGTTCGGCATCCTTGGTTCTGCGAGGTCTTCGCGGGTGTCGGGTTGAAAGTGGGCTGTGCGCACGCACAACGGGCCCGCCGCTTGCGCGGCGGGCTCTGTTTCGTGGCTTTGGTGCGCTGCGTGCTTCGCTTCAGAACGGCTGGAGGACGTCGTCTTCCTCTGGTTCGTCCTTGGCCTTCTTTTTCTTCTTCTTCTTCTTCTTCTTCTTCTTCTTCTTCTTCTTCGAGTCGTCGGGCTTGGCGGGGGCTTTGATGGGGGGGAGTTTGAGGAGAGTTTCGACCTTTTCGGCCATCGCGGCCAGTTCGCTCAGGACGCGGAAGTAGAGGCGGAACATGCCGTCGATCGTCGCCTCGGCGTTCTGGGCGAGTTCGACGGGGTAGTCGGCGTTGGCGGGGACGCCGGTGCGGAGGACCTCGGCGATCGACACCACGCCGCGGCTGTGCTCGTAGGGGTACTCCGTGGCGCTGAGCGTGCCGATGACGCTCCCGAGGTGGCGCTGGACGCGCTCGGCGCAGTCGCGCAGACGCGGGAAGAAGAGTTCGTTGCGGTCCTGCCCCCGGGCGTTCATGATCAGCGTGATCAGCGAGCGCAGGTCCAGCCGCAGTTCGCGCAGCGGTTCGCGGCAGTCGCGGAGCGCGGCGAGCGTCAGGAGCAGGGCGGGGATCCGCTGGCGGTACGCCGCGGCCTCGGGCAGCCGCTTGTCCACGCCGCTGACGTACAGCAGCCGCAGGGCGCACACCAGCCGGCGCCGCGCGGCGGCCAGGCCGGGCTCGAGGCTCATCGCGACGCTCTCGCGGGCGGCGTCCGCCTGGCGGATCGCCTCGCGGAGGGCCTCGCTGGTGGCCTTGGGCACGCCGAGGCTGCCCGGCCGCACCTTGATCCCGGCGCCGACCAGGTCGCGGGCGACGCGCACCTCGTGGAGTTTGTCGATGGCCTTCATGTACCGCTCGGCGGTCTGCTCGAAGTCGGGCAACTGCGACTCGAGTTCGAGCCTCGCCTCGCGGAGTTCCTGGGCGGCGATCTTCGCGTCCCGCGGCGGCTTGATCTCCATCTCCAGCACCTCCGGGTAGATCGGGCGCACGCCGGGCATCGAGCCGGGGAAGTACCGCTGGAACGCCTCGCCCGACGCGGCCTCGGCCTGCTGCTGCGCCAGCACGCCCGCCGTGGGGACGAGCACGGCTTCGAAGATCTCCTTGCCGACGACCGCGCGGTAGTGGTTGTACGTGACCGTGCGGCAGACGGAGGGGAAGTCGCGGAAGACGGCCCACGCGGGGAGCGTCAGGCGGAAGATCCCCGGGTCGCCGGCGCGCTCGGCGGCCTCGATGCGGCGCGGCGTCGCGGGGTGGGTGCTGAAGAAGTGGGTCTTCCGGTCGGTCATGATCTTCTCGACCAGTTCCTCGCCCTTCTTCGGCAGGCGCTCGGCGTTGGCGGCGACGAACGCCGGGAGGTCGTCCGGCAGGCGGCGTTCGGCCCAGCGGGTGTGCAACTGGTCCGCGACGATCTCCCACGCCACGTTCAGGCGGACGAGCGTCCGCGAGGTCGAGGCGAAGACCTCGCTCCCGGCCATCTGCGATTCGCATCGGTCGGCGTCGAACTCCATCTGTCGCGACATGAACGAACTGACGGCCAGCGCGAGGTACATCAGCGCTTTGAGGATCAGCCGCGTGAGGGCCATGAACAACTGAGCGGTCCAGACGATCATCGCCGCGTAGCCCCAGCCGTCCTTCTGCGGCAGTTCCGCGAGCCACTGGTCCCACGCGTCCCGCTCGTACACGACGCGGGCGAACCACCCGTTCACCCGGTGGATGATGTACGTGAGGCGCATCGCCAGGCCCTGGCGGAAGTGGCCCAGTTCGTGGGCCAGCACGCCGGTGAGTTGGCGCAGGTCCATCGCCGCGACGAGCGGCAGGCCGAGCGTGAGCACAAGGTCGTTGCCGAAGAAACTCAGGAACCCCCGCCGGAACGACGCGGCGGCGTTCGCCGTCGCGTCCACGTCGATCCGCCGCGGCACGGGCGCGTTCATCGCGCGGCAGACCAGTTCGACGTACTGCGTCAGCAGGGGCTCCTGGTCGGGCTGCACGGTGAGCGGCTCGCCCATCCGCCGGCGCGGCGCGAAGAGCGGCTTGAGCAGCAGGAGCACCACGAGCACGCGTGCGACCAGCGGGGCGACGTAGAGGATGAGCGAGCCGCTGCTCAGGGTCGGGAGGTGGTGGACCGCGTGGTCGTACACGCCGTAGGCCGCCAGGGCGATCAGGCCGACGTACGCCAGCGGCAGCAGCAGCATGACGATCGCGACGACGAGCAGGCCGGCGTGGTAGAGCGGGGAGATCCGCACCGGGCGGAACTCGCCGACGAACGCCTGCGCGAGCCGCTCGGGCGTGAGGGCGCTGGACTCCATGACGAAGACGGGCTCGCTCGGCTGAACCGGGGCGGGCGGCGCGGCCGTGGCCGCGGCGGAGGTCGCCGGCGCGGCCGGCGGGGCGGCGGATCTGGCGTGACGCTGCATGGGGACTCCCCCTGGCCGGCCGTGGCCACAGAAACAGATGAGCGGGCCGAGTATACCGTCCGCCTGACGAACCGCCGGCCCCATGGGGGCCGCCTCCCCAATGTTGTGGACGGTTGTTGAGGTTCCGCGCGGGGCCGTTATCCGGTACCTTCGTCGAGGAGGGGCGCGGTCCGGGCGGGGAGTAATGTCCGCGGCGGCGCTTGGACCGGCGGCGGGGGCCGATGAGCCAAGATTCAGCCGGTTTTGTGCCGGCGCGTGGACGCCGGGGTTATGGTCCGGTGGAGACCGCGTGGGGCGCTGCGGCGGATGCCGCGGACCGCGGCGGCTCCACAGGAACACCCACCATGGACGAACGAGCCATTCGCCAGGATGTGGACACGCTGAAGGAGGACATCAACCAGATCCGCTCGGACATCGGCGAGATGGCCCAGCATCTCATGGGCCGGGCCCGGGAGGGGATGGGCGTGGCGCGCGAGCGGGTCGGCGACGCCCTGGGCGTCGCGCAGGAGCGCGGCCAGGAGGCCGTGAAGAACGTGCAGCAGCAGATCGAGGAGCACCCGATCACGAGCGTCTTCGTGGCGCTGGGTCTGGGGCTGCTCATCGGCGGGCTGTTCTTCAGGAAATGACCCGAAGCACGGGGAGCCGCGCGAGTGGTTGAAACCGTCACCGAACTGGCCGTCCGGATCGCCGACCTCGCGGAGGCCGAGGGGAGGCAGGCGCGGCACGCGGCCGTGCGCGTCGGCATCGCGCTGGCCGGCGTGGTCGTCGCGGGGGTGCTGGCGCTGGCGGCGCTGGTGCTGGTGCTGGCCGGCGTCTTCGGGTGGTTGCGCGGGCCGCTGGGCGATCCCGGCGGGCTGTTCGTCACCGGGCTGATCACGCTCGTTGTGGCTGGAGGGCTCGTGTGGGTCGCGATGAAACTCGCAAAATGACCGTCGCCGAGGCCAAGGCCCGGCTGCTGGAGTACGGGCACCGGCCGCGCGGCCCCAAGGCCGCGATCCGGCGCGACCCGGTGACGGCCGCAGCGCTGGCGCTGGTCGGCGGGATCCTGATCTCGCGCATGCGCCCCGGCGGGCTGCTGCCGCTGGGGCTGCTGTTCTCAAAGCCGGTGCTGTCGCGTGTGCTGCCGCTGGCGGCGCAGTTCGCGGCCGGCCGCGCGAAGGCGAAGGCCGGGGGCGCGAAGCAGGCGTTCCGGGAGCGCGGGGCGCGGCCCGAGCCGTGGGACGCGGTCAGCGCCGTCAGGGAGTGGGCGATGGGGCCGCGGCGGCGAGGGGAGCCGCCGCCTGGGGCGTGAAGGACGTTCCCTCGAGCACGTCGAACGCGACGAACTGCCCCGGCTGAAAGTCGGCGGCCTTCTGGCGCGGATCGGTCGGCGTGATGTGGATGGGCATGCCGGCGTCCACGACGATCGTGTTGGACTCGGGCAGGACGGCGATCACCGAGCCCTGCACGCGGCGGGGGCGGCCGATGACCGGCTCGACGTAGCGGCCGCCGGTCTGGACGACGTCGATGCGGCGGGCCTGGGCGCTGATGGCGCCGAGGATGCGCTTGCCGGGCTGGGTGGTGATGGCGCCCTGCGGCACCAGGTGCAGTTCGTAATTGGTGTTCGGGAAGGCGACCTTGACGACCGAAGGCCCGGCGCTGACGAGGACGCCGCGGGCGATCTTCGGGTCGATTCGCGTGGTGGGAGCCGGGTGGATCATGGCGGGGGGAGGGTAGGCGGCGGCGGGGCGAGGATCAGCGCGGCGGTTGGGGCAGCGGGGCTGCTTCGGCCGATACGGGGCTGGGGAAGGCGGAGGGGGGCGAGGCGGGCGATGATCCGAAACCCTTGCGGCACGGCCGCGCGCGCTGATGCGATCGCGGCGCTGGGGTTCCTTGCGGCCTGTGGATCCTGCGACATGGTGATACCGCCGGATGATGCGAAGGAGATCGTGCTGCACAGCCCGCACATTCGTGCGGCGCTGGGCAACTGGAGCGGCGGTGAGGCTCAACCAGACGCGGCGGAATGAGCCCGCGGTCTGCGCGGAGTGTCACGCCGCCATCGTGCCCGCGACGCCGTCGCGCGTGACGTAGAACAGGTGCGACGTGATCGGGTAGGGCATGCGCTTGTAGTCCTGAAGGACGCGGTCCTTCAGACGGTCCACGAAGGGGTCGGGGCCGGGGGTGAGGGCGACGAACATGTCGCGGGCGGGGGTGGCGACGAGGAAGTCGCCGCCGAGGCGCGGGGCGAGTTTGGTGTAGAGGTCGGAGAGGAGCAGGCGGGCGGCGTCGTAGCCGTCCTGCTCGGAGACAATCGCCGCGCGGCCGCCCTCGCGGCTCTCGACGATCTGGAGTTCCAGTTGCGGGGCGTAGGCGTCGAGGTTGGCGCGGGCGAGTTGCTCGAGTTCGTCGGCCGTCACGCCCCAGCGGACGAGTTGCTCGCAGGTGACGCTGACGGTCATCTGCGGCAGGTCGATCACGAAGACGACGACGGTGCCGTTGACGAACGGGACGTGGGCCACCTGCTCGCGGTTGAGGTGGTTGAAGATGCTCTCGGGCTGGATCCGCGGCATGATGCGCGGGCGGGCGAAGTCGAAGGAGGCGGCCAGGAGCGAGAGGCTCTCGCCGGCGAAGAGTTGGTCGAGGTAGTGCTCGACGATCTCGGTGCCGCGGTCGGGGTCGTGGTTGACCAGGCGGTAGAGGTTGTCGAGGTCCAGCCGGCGGCCGTCAACGATCAGTTCGCGGGGGCCGACCAGTTCGACGGAGTGACCGGGCTGCATCCGGCGCAGCATGGCCGCGACGTGTTCGGCGAAGGCTTCGGGCTCGCGGGGCATGCCGGGCATGGGTGGGTCCATGGTCCCCGCGCGGGACGGTGCCCGGCACCGGCCGCGACGGGGCGCATCCGGCTCTCAATTCGTCAATTCCCTACGACAGATGAACCCCGAAGTTCCCCGAGGGGACCTTCATCGGGGGGGGGAGGGGGGCCAAAAAAGAAAACGAGGCGGGAGTGGCGAGCCCACATCGCCACGCCCGGCCCTCGTTTCCCGGAGCGTCAACACAACGCCCCGTGACGGAATCTCAGACGGCCCGCGTTTGCGAGCCGGCCTCGGTCTGGCACTGGCGAGTAATACAACGGGCGTGCCAAAGCCGCGAATGCGGCCTGGAGGGCGTGGGAGGGCACAGGCGGTGCGAGCGGCGGCAAGTATTGTGTTATTTCACAGTTGTATTTGCGATATTTAGCAGTTGCAGAGAAAACTGCGACTGGTCATACTTTGGACTCGGGGAGGGGCCGGAGGAGCCCATCATGACCGAGTTGCTGGAGGCGACGCCGCAGGCCGGGGTGCTGGCGCGGATCGCGGCGGGGGTGCTTGTGGTGGATGCCGGGTGGGGGGTGCGGTGGGCGAACCGGGCCGCGAGGGAGATGTTAGGGGAGGGGGTGGTGGGGCGGGCGCTGGCAGAGACGGTCGAGCGGGGGGCGGAGGTGGTGACTCGCCTGAACGAGGGGGTGACGCTCGCGGGGCGGGGCGTGGCGTCCGGGGTCCATGTCCGCGGGGAGGGGGGGGAGCGGTGGGTGGACCTGATTGCGGAGCGGCAGGATGGGGGGAAGGGGGGAGGGGCCGTGGTGACGGTGCTGGATGCGGCGGGGCGGGTGGCGGCGGAGGGGGAGGTCGAGCGGCTGCGGGAGCGGCTGGCGGAGTCGGAGCGGGCGCGGATGAAACTCCGGAGCCTGCACCAGGAACTGGCCGAGGGCGGGGGGGCGCCGCGGATGGTGGGGTCGAGCGCCGCGCTGCAGCGGGTGCGGGAGCAGATCGCGCGGGTGGCGCCGACGGACACCACGGTGCTGGTGCAGGGGGAGACGGGGTCGGGTAAGGAACTGGTCGCGCGGTCGATCCACGCCGAGTCGGCCCGGGCGGGGGCGGCGTTCGTGGCGGTGAACTGCGCGGCGCTGCCGGAGAGCCTGATCGAGTCGGAACTCTTCGGGCACGAGCGCGGGGCGTTCACGGGTGCGGACCGGCGGAGGCTGGGGAAGTTCGAACTGGCGGACGGGGGGACTCTGTTTCTGGACGAGATCGCGGAGTTGCCGCTGCAGGCGCAGGCGAAGTTGCTGCGGGTGCTTCAGTACGGGACGTTCGAGCGCGTCGGCGGGACGGAGACGCTGCGGGTGGACGTGCGGGTGGTGGCGGCGACGCACCGGGACCTGGCGCGGCGGGTGGAGCGGGGGCTGTTCCGCGAGGACCTGTACTACCGGCTGAACGTGCTGCGGATCGAGGTGCCGCCGCTGCGGGAGCGGCGGGAGGACCTGCCGGAACTGATCGGGTACCTGCACCGGGAGGTGGCCAGGCGGATGGCGCGGCCGGTGCTGCCGGTGAGCGAGCGGTCGATGCGACGGGTGATGGCGTACCGGTGGCCGGGGAACATCCGCGAACTGGCCAACGCGGTGGAGCGGGCGACGCTGCTGGCGGACGGGCCGGAACTGGAGATCGAACTGCCGGACGCCGCGCCGTCGCACGGAGATGGGGAGAGCGGGGCCGGCGGGGGCGGAGGTGGCCTGTCGCCGCGGGGCGGCGGTTCGCCGGAGACGCGGGACATTCTGCTGGACCTGACGCTGGAGCAGTTGCAGCGGCTTCAGATCATGCACGCACTGGAGTCGTGCGGGTACCGGGTGTTCGGGGAAGATGGCGCGGCGAGGAAACTGGACATCCATCCGAGCACACTGCTGTCGCGGATGGACAAGTTCGGGATTCCGCGGCCGAGGTCGGTGAGGAAAAGGAGGGGGGAGTAGGGGGGTGGGGAGGTGAGCAGGCGAGCAGGTGAGCAGGCGAGAGATGCGGTGTCGGCGGAGCGCGGTGCGCAGTTCAGATAGGCCGGGGCGCGAGTAGAGATACACAAATATGAGTTTGTGGGTGCTCCAGTGTGTCAGCGCGACTGTCTGACAGCGCGGTTCCAGGGCATGTAGCGGAGCATTGTCGCCATGCCGCAGGTGCCGGTGAGGCCGGCGAAGAGGAGGCCGGCGCCGAAGAAGCCGGTGAGGAGGAGGAAGAGGGGGCTGATGAGGTAGGCGAGGATGGAGCCGAGGAGGACGGTGCCGCCGGCGACGATCTGGACCTGGCGCATGATGGGCAGGGGGAGTTTCGCCGCGGCACGCTCGACGGGATAGTTCGCGGCCTTCCAGGCCTCGATGCCGCCGCGGAGGTGAATGGCCTCGGCGCGTCCGGAGGCGAGCAGGCGGGCGGCGGCGTCGGCTGAGCGGCGGCCGGTGCGGCAATGGAGGACGACCTTGACGCCGTCGGACGGGGGGACCTGGGCGGGGTCGAAGCGGCTGAGCGGGAGAAGCCTGCTGCCGGGGATGCGCTCGGCTGCGTGCTCGTCGGGCTCACGGACGTCGATGATGACGGCCGAGCCCGCTTCGAGCCAGGACCTGAGCGTGGCGGCATCGATTTCGGTGACGGGCATGATGTGCTCCGGACGGAGGGTGCCGAAGTATAGGGCCCGGAAGTGTGGGAGCCGCGGCGGTCGGGTGAGGGGGCGGGCGCTTGGGTGTGGGGTGGTGTCACTCAATTGTGGGTGGTCGAGGCGTTTGCCGGGAACGAGTGGTCGCCCGGGCGGCCGATCGTTCGGCGGATGAGTGCCCTGCGGAAGCGGGCGTGCGATGCTCGGGCGGAATCAGCGCCGAATGGCGAGCCGGATGCATGACGGGGGCGTGATGGTCGAAGGCGCAGGCGGAGCGCGGCGCTGAGGCGGGCGGGGAGCGGGGCGGAGGAAGGCCAGGGGATTCGGCGAAGACGGGGAGGGGGCGTCGGAGACGCGGAGGGGCCTCATCCCCGGCGTGGGGAGCACGCGCGCCCGGTGGGCCGGGGGCCGGGTGGGGGTTTGGGGGGCGTGGCGTTGGGGGCGGGGGTCGGCTATATTTCGCGGCTGGCCGCGGCGCCGGGGTACGGCGCGCGTGGGCCGTCAGACCGCTTGGAGACCGGACTGTGACGGAACAGGAAATCGAGGCGAAGGTGATCGAGATCGTGGCCAACCAGATGGGGGCCGACAAGTCGAAGATCACTCGCGATACGAGCTTCGTGGAGGACCTGAACGCCGACAGTCTCGACACGGTCGAGCTGGTGATGGAGTTCGAGGACGAGTTCGAGACCTCGATCCCGGACGAGCAGGCCGAGAAGATCAAGACGGTCGGGCAGGCGATCGACTTCATCAAGCAGGCGCAGGGCCGCGAATAGGCCGGGGCGGCGCGGCGCTCCGTCCGGCCCGCGGCGCCGCCGCGGGAGCCCGGCCGGGGGACGCACGGCCCCGCGACTCCAAGGGGAGCCATGCCGGAACGCAAGTCAGGTCGGGTGCGGGTGGTGGTGACCGGTGTCGGGGCCGTGACGAACCTCGGTCCCGACGCGTCGTCCACATGGGCGGCCATGCGCGAGGGGCGGAGCGGGATCAGCCGCATCGAGGGGGAGGACTTCGACCGTTACGGCGATAAATGGTCGGTCCGGATCGCGGGCCAGGTGAAGGCCTGCAACCTCGAGGCGGTGATCGAGCCGCGTGAGGTGCGGCGGATGGACCGGTTCGCGGCGCTGGGCCTGTGCGCCGCGGACGAGGCGGTGCGGCACTCCGGGATCGACTTCTCGAAGGAGAACGGCGACCGCTGCGGGGTGGTCGTCGGGTCGGGGGTCGGCGGGATCCAGACGATCGAAGACGGCGTGACCGTCATGCACAGCAAGGGGCCGGACCGGCTGAACCCGTTCACGGTCCCGAAGTTGATGGTCAACGCGTGCACTGGGCACATCAGCATCCGGTGGGGGCTGCGCGGGCCGGGGTCGGCGCACGCGACGGCGTGCGCCAGCAGCGGGCACGCGATCGGGGAGGCGCTGGAACTCATGCGGCGGGGGCGGGCGGACGTGATGATCGCCGGCGGCGCGGAGGCGGCGGTGTCGCCGCTGTGCGTCGGGGCGTTCATGACGATGAAGGCGCTCTCGACGCGGAACGATGACCCGACGAAGGCGAGCCGGCCGTTCGACCGTGACCGCGATGGGTTCGTGCTGGCGGAGGGGGCGGCGATGTTCGTGCTGGAGACCGAGGAACACGCGCGGCGGCGGGGCGCGCAGATCCTGGCGGAACTGGTGGGGAGCGGGAACAGTTCCGACGCGGGGCACATCACGGCGCCGGACGAGGGCGGGAGGGGCGCCGCACGGTCGATGATGTGGGCGCTGGAGGACGCGGGGCTGAACCGCGAGGACATCGACTACATCAACGCCCACGGGACGAGCACGCCGCGGGGGGATGATGCGGAGGTGAAGGCGGTGGTGTCGGTCTTCGGGGACCGGGCGCTCAAGAGCCGCGGGGGGAAACTGCTGATGAGTTCGACCAAGTCGATGCACGGGCACTGCCTCGGCGCATCGGGGGCGGTGGAACTGATCGCGTGCATTCACGCGGTGAAGGACGGGGTGATCGCGCCGACGATCAACTTGGAGAACCCGGGGACGCTGACGGCGGACGGGGTGTTCGAGCCGTTCGACATGGACTTCGTCCCGGGGCACGCGCGGGAGCGGCGGGTGCGGTACGCCATGAACAACACATTCGGGTTTGGCGGCCACAACGTGACGCTGGTGGTGGGGCGGTACGAGGGGTAGGCGGGCCCGCCGGGGGGCTTTTATATCTGTGGGATGAGAAGTTAGGTAAACTGGCGGGAATTCCTCTCGCGAAGTGGTTGACGTATTGCAGCCATCGGGTACATTAAGCCGGGGTGCGCCGGCTGCGCGCCCATTCTGTGGTGGCCTGCCGAAAGGTAGGAGAGAGGAGTCCCAATGAGAAAGGTGTTTGTTTGTGTGGGCGCCATCTGCGCTCTGGGTGCCGCTGCGCAGGCGGATGTGCTGGAACTTGACATGACCGGGTGGCAGGCCGAGGGCGGCTGGCTGAACCCCGGCAACACGCACATGACGATCAACCTGCCGGTGGGCGCGACGATCGACAACGCCGAGTACGTGGACCTGGTGTACGTTGCCCAGGACCCGAGCTGGCAGTCCGACCTGGTCATCTCGCTGAACGACAGCGAGGCCTTCATTTCCTACTGGGACACGCAGATCGCCGGTGCGCCGGACACCTCCGGCACGTTCGGGCCGGCGAGCGGCTCGTTCAACAACCCCGACGCCGTCGGCGGGCCGTTCACGCTGACGACGGGGCAGCTGTACATCGAGCTGTACGACATCTTCAACGACACCGGCGTGGACGAAGTGGTTCTCGGCGGGACGCTGCGGATCACCTACACGGTTCCCGCGCCGGGCGCGATGGCGCTGCTGGGCGGGGCCGGGCTGCTGGCGGCTCGTCGGCGCCGGGCCTGAGCGGCTGGTCATTACTCCTGTGATTCGAGCCGGGCGGCCTCGGGCCGCCCGGCTTCTTTTTTGGCGTTGGCGGGGAAACGGGGCGGCGGACAGAAGACGGCCGGGAGGGCGGGCCGATAACCCCCCGTATGCGTATCGATCTGCAGCGGGTGCTGAGCCTGGATGTTCCGCTGATCGTGGTGCTGGGGGAGCGGCAGATGCGGCTGTCGGAGGTGGTGGCGCTGCAGCCCGGGACGATTATCGAACTGCCGAAGAAGGCCGACGAGGAACTGGAACTGCGGGCGAACAACAAGCCGATCGCGACGGGGGTGGCGGTGAAGGTGGGGGAGAACTTCGGTCTGCGCGTGACGTTCATCGGGGATCTGAAGGAGCGGATCGGCGCGCTGGGGGAGACCGCCGCGGCGGGGGAGAAGGACGAGGAATAGGGGCGGGGCACAGAGGAGGGGGGGAGGGGGGACGATCGATCACGGGTGGGGAAGGGGGAGGGGAGCACGGCCGAGCGGAGTTTCGGCCGTGGACTCAGGCACCCTGGACGAAGTGAGCGACGATGCCGCGGGATATTCCGGTCGGGAATGGGGACCTTCTGATCACGTTCGACCACCTGTACCGGGTGCGGGATCTCTATTACCCGCTGGTGGGGCGGTACAACCACACGGGGGGGCATGTGCAGCGGTTCGGGGTGTGGGCCGATGGCCGGTTCGCGTGGGTGGAGGATGGGGGGTGGGAGCGGGACCTTCGGTACAGGCAGGACACGCTGGTGACCGCGGTGCGTCTGCGGCACGAGGGGCTGGGGTTGGAACTGGTGTGCCACGACGCGGTGGATTTCCACGAGCCGGTGTACTTCCGGCGCGTGACCGTGCGCGACCTGCTGGGCGGGAGCGGGCGGGTGCGCGACGTGCGGCTGTTCTTCCACATCGATCTGTCGATCAAGGAGTCGCCGGTCGGGGACACGGCGGACTACGACCCGGACACGGGGGGCGTGGTCGTGTACAAGGATGATGCGTACTTCCTGCTCAACGGGATGAAACTTGCGGCCGACGGGGGGCAGGACGTGCACGGGATCGACCAGTGGGCGATCGGGACCAAGCGGATGGGGGGGGCCGAGGGGACGTGGCGCGACGCCGAGGACGGGGTGCTGGGGCGGAACACGATCAGCCAGGGGTCGGTGGACGCGACGGTGGGGTTCGGCCTCGCGGTGCCGCCGGGGGGTGAGGCGGGGGTGGTGGCGTGGGTGGCGTGCGGGGATTCGTACGACACGATCCGGGGGCGGAACCGGACGATCCGGGACAAGAACCCGGTGCGGATGATGGCGCGGACGGAGCGGTACTGGCGCATGTGGGCGCTGAAGGAGCAGCAGGACGTGGGGCCGCTGCCGGCGCCGGTGCGCGAACTGTTCGTGCAGAGCCAGTTGATCGTGCGGACGCAGGTGGACAACCGCGGGGCGATCATCGCGGCCAACGATAGCGACGTGGCGCACTTCGCGGGGGACCACTACTCGTACTGCTGGCCGCGTGACGGCGCGCTGGTGGCGCACTCGCTGATCATGACGGGGCAGAGCGAACTGTCCCGGAGTTTCTTCCGGTTCTGTGCGCGGGTGGTGCACCGCAACGGGTTCTTCATGCACAAGTACACGCCGGCGGGGCACCTGGCCTCGAGTTGGCACCCGTGGATGCTGGACGGCAAGCAGGTGCTGCCGGTGCAGCAGGACGAGACGGCGCTGGTGCTGTGGGCGCTGCGGGAGCACTTCGAGACGTTCCGGGACGTGGAGTTCATCAAGCCGCTGTACAACCCGCTGATCGCGCAGCCGGCGGCGTGGATGCTGGATTACCGGGATCACAACGGGCTGCCGAAGCCGTCGTGGGACCTGTGGGAGGAGCGGCGCGGGGTGCACACGTTCACCGTCGCGGCGACGATCGGGGCGCTGCTGGCGGCGTCGAAGTTCATGGACGACTTCGGGGACGTGGACCGGGCGGCGGCCTGCCGCGAGGCGGCGGGGCGGATGCGCGATGCCCTGAAGAAGTGGTTCTGGGATGAGTCGTCGCAGCGGTTTGCGCGGATGGGGACGCCGCTGGAGGACGGGGGGTACCGGCTGGACATGACGCGGGACAGCGCCAACTACGCGCTGTGGGCCTTCGGGGCGATGAGCGTGGACGACCCGATGGTGGTCGCGGAGATGGAGTCGCTGCGCAAGCGGCTGTGGGTCAAGACGGAGGTGGGCGGGTGCGCGCGGTACGAGCGCGACTACTACCACCAGGTGGAGCGGGAGAACGTCGAGGCGGTGCCGGGGAACCCGTGGGTGATCTGCACGCTGTGGCAGGCGCAGTACCTGATCGCGCGGGCGCGGACGCTGGAGGAGTTGTCACAGGCGATGCCGCTGCTGGAGTGGGCGGTGAAGCGGGCGCGGCCGAGCGGGGTGCTGGCGGAGCAGTTCCACCCGTACACGGGGGACCCGATCAGCGTGGCGCCGCTGACGTGGAGCCACGCGACGTTCGTGCTGGCGGTGATCCAGTATCTTCGGAAGCACGCGGCGCTGATCGCGGAGGCTAACGCGCCGTCGGGGTACGAGGGGGCGGGGGTGGCGTGACGGCTGGCTTGGCGCACGGCCCGGGCGACGGGCGCGGGGAGGACGGCCTTGAGCGGGCGCGAAGCGGCGGGCGATGCGGGGGGAGGGCTGGCGCGCGAACTGGGCGTGCTGGGCGCGACGATGATGGGCCTGGGGTCGATCATCGGCACCGGCATCTTCGTGAGCATCGGGATTGCGACGGGAGTGGCGGGGCCGTCGGTGGTCGTGGCGATCGTGGCGGCGGCGGGGCTGGCGGTGTGCAACGCGCTGAGCAGCGCGCAGCTCGCGGCGAGCCATCCGACGAGCGGGGGGACGTATGAGTACGGGTACGTGTACCTGAATCCGTGGCTGGGCTTTGCCGCGGGGTGGATGTTCCTGTGCGCCAAGTCGGCGTCGGCGGCGACGGCGGCGCTGGGGTTTGCGGGGTACACGCTGGTGGCGCTGGGGGCACCGGACTCGGCGTGGCGGGTTGTGCTGGCGCTGGCGGCGGTTGTTGGGCTGACCGGGTTGGTGCTCAGCGGGCTGCGGCGGTCGAGCGCGGCGAACATCATCATTGTGTCGGTGACGCTGTCGGCGCTGGTGTTCTTCGTCGTGGCCGGCTTGCCCGCGGCGGTGCGGAGCGGCGAGGAGCACTTTCGCGCGTTTTTCGAGAGCCCGTCGGGGGATGTGCGCAGCCCGATCGTCCGATTGCTGGAGGCGACGGCGCTGATGTTCGTCGCGTACACGGGCTACGGGCGCGTGGCGACGATGGGCGAGGAGGTGCGGTCGCCGCGGACCACGATCCCGCGCGCGATCGTGCTGGCGCTGGTGGCCGCGATGGTGCTGTACGCGGCGGTCGGGGCGGTGGGCGTGGGTGCGGCGGGGGCGGCGGTGTTCGGGAGCGTCGGGACGGAGCGCGCAGCGCCGCTGGCGGTCGTGGCGAGCGGCTTCGGCGTGCCCGGGGCGGGGGTGGTGCTGTCGGTCGGGGCGGTGACGGCGATGCTGGGGGTGCTGCTGAACCTCATCCTGGGGTTGTCGAGGGTCGCGCTGGCGATGGGGCGGCGGGGCGACCTGCCGGCGGCGGTGGCGCGCGTCAGCGGGTGGCGCGGCGTGCCGGTGAACGCCGTGTTGCTGGTGGGGGCCGTGATTTTCGTCCTGACGGCAGTGGGGAACATCAGGCTCGCGTGGTCGCTGAGCGCGTTCACGGTGCTGGTCTACTACGCGGTGACGAACCTGGCGGCCTTGCGCCTGCCGCGCGAGCGGCGGCTGTTCCACCCGGCGATCGCGTGGGTCGGGCTTGCGGGGTGCCTGGGGCTGGCGTTCTGGGTGCAGCCGCGGGCGTGGGGCGCGGGGGTGTGCATCCTGGCGGTGGGGCTGGTGGGGCGAGCGCTGTTGCGGAGACGGGGTGGAAGGGGTGATGGCGCCGGCGCTGCCTAATGAACAGTCGGGCGCGGGGTGGCCGGGCCGCGGTGGCCTCTGTTAGACTCTGGGCCGTCCCGGTGCCGATGATGGTCGGCCGTTTTTGCGTCCAGTGTCATCACTTGCCCTTGTCGAGGCCGGCCTCGCATGCCCATTGCAGATCTGAAGCACGTTCCCGGAAGGTTGCCGGAGGGGTACGTGGCGGTTCCGATTGCGCCCGGGAAGGGGGCGCAGGGGGATCTGCGGGTGTGCGTGGTGGCGCGGCAGGGGGAGGATGCGGCGGCGGGGCCGCTGGTGCTGCTGCGCGACCGCGTGGACAGCCGCGTGTACCTCGGGTGCATGGTGGACGCGGGGGGGCAGGTGCACGGGTGGGTGGAGGTGTGGGTGCAGGGGGTGGATGGGCTCGCAGGGACGGTGGGGGCGGCGCGGCAGGGGGTGAACAACGCGGCCATCGATGAGCGGTGGCTGGCGCAGGTGCGGGCGATGGAGCGGCTGGATCGGCCGCTGCTGGTGATGACGGGGTGGGAGAAAGAGCGCCCGCTGCCGACGTTCGTGGATGTGGCGTCGGGGGAGGCGGTGAACCTGGTTGACAAGGAGAGCGGCGACCGGTGGCGTCTGTGCGAGGATGATGCTGTTCTCGAGAAGGCGGGGTTGCCGCGGTACTCGTCGTCGCTGCACCGGTACCTGTACCTGAAGGAACTGGGGGCGGAGAGCCCGCTGGTGCCGGTGACGGAGGGGGCGCCGGAGGGGAAGGGGACGCGACCGCTGGCGGAGATTCTGGGCGGGAGGAAACTTGCGCCGCTGAACCCGGGGGGCGGGTACGTGATGGTGCGGGCGGCGAGCCCGATCGCGTACGAGCCGTTCGTCGATGCGCTGGGCGGGGCGCCGTGGTCGGGGATTGCGCACGGGCGGGGGACGGTGGAGGTTGAACTCAGCGGGCGCGGGGCGAGCGGGCTTGAGGGCGATGCGGGGGTGTTCCTCGGGCAGCAGGGGAAGTGGGGGCGGCTGCTGGAGGCGCTGCACCTGAAGTTGCGGGCGCTGTCGGACGCGGTGGGGGCGGTGCAGTCGATGGTGCAGGCGATGCGGCGGCCGCTATTGAACGTGTCGCCGGAGAGTTTCCGCGTGCGGATCGGGGAGCCGGCGCGGGGGCTGCCGTACCTGTGGACGGCGCGGGTGGTGCTCGTCGATCCGGGGGAGGCGGTGCCGATTGGGGTGCAGGGGGCGGACGCGACGTTCTACGTGCCGGCGTCGGGGGCGATGGGGTCGAGCATCTACCGGCCTGGGGTCACGCTCGCGGCGACGCGCGGGCGCGGGACGCTGCGGATCCGAGAGATCGTGGCGGGCGGGGGGAAGGGCGGGGACGAGTTGGTCCTCGAGGCGACGGTTGCGACGCAGGAGAAGATCGAGCCGTCGCGGAACGACCTGGTGTGGGTGCGGGCGAACCTTGCGAGCGGGCCCGTTGACCTGTACGGGCGGCTGGAGAGCAAGGCGGCGATGGCAGCGGGGGAGTTGCGGTTCCGGACAGTGCCGCAGAAGTTCGCGCCGGAGGTGGCGCGGGCGCTGAAGGAGGCGCAGGGGGTGCAGTTGCCGGAGTCGCCGCTGGAGGTGTCACCGGTGCTGAGTTCGCCGGTGGACCTGTACGCCCTGGCGGTGCTGGCGGTGCGGACGCTGGTGACGGACCCGGGGACGACGTTGGCGGTGGCGCTGGACGAGATGCTGAGTCTGGCGCGGCAGGCGGCGGCGGATTACACGGAAGATGTGCCGCTGCCGCGGCGGATCCGGGCGCTGTTTGAGCGCGATCCGCGGTGGATGGCGTCGCTGGGGCCGCAGCATCTGACGAACGAAGGGCTGAGCCCGGAGGAGGCGCTGGACGTCATCCCGCAGGACCTGTGGTGGGAGACGCTGGCGATGGTGGTGCGGATGTTCCCGGGGCTCGGGCCGGACAGCGTGTGCGCGGACTACGGTGATGCCCGGCCCGACGGGCTGCACCGGGTGTTCGATCGGGCGGTCGAGGACCTGGACGGGCTGCTGCGCAAGAGCCGGAGCCTGATCGTGATCGACTGGAAGTTCAACCGCGAGATTCACGCGGTGATCAGGGACTACCTGACTGGGGTGCAGGGCGTGAAGGCCTGAGCGACAGGGGTGAGAGCACCCGGAAGAACAAGAACGGAGCAACGCGATGGGGATGATGAAGAGGCTCGTGGTGCTGGTGCTGGTCGGGTATGCGGCGGCGGCGATCGGGTGCGCCGGCGGGCCGCGGATGGGGCGGTACGACGTCGTGGTGTCGATGGCGCCGGCGCTGCTGGAGCAGCCGGGCGGGGCGCCGTCGGTGACGGTGAACCTGGTGGGGGTGAACGACGCCGAGGCGGACAAGTGGAACGCCAAGAACATGAACGAGTACTGGACGCCGAATGATCCGCTGCGGCAGGATGCGGCGTCGTACGCTCACGTGATGCAGTTCGGGCCGGGCCGTTCGGAGCCCAAGACGCTGTCGAAGGACGACCCGATTTGGAACACGTGGTCGAACTCGGGGGCGATGCACCTGTTCGTGCTGGCGGACCTGCCGGGGTCGCACGAGGCGCGTCCGGGGTCGGCCGATGCGCGGCGGCTTGTGCTGCCGCTCGACCGGCGGCGCTGGGAGGCGGGGAAGCCGATCGAGATCGAACTGCAGCGGAGCACGATCCGTCTGAAGACGCAGATGAAGCCGGAACCGAAGAAGTGAGCGCCGGCGGCCGTGGGCTCGCGGCCGCGACGCTTGTAACGAGAGGGCGATGAGAACACTCGGCGGGTTCGAGACGGTCCAGGAACTCTACCGGGGAGGCCTGGGATCGGTGTTCTCCGCGCGCCCGGAGGGGAGCGGGGGCGTGCCGTCGCACGTCGTGAAGGTGTGCGAGCCGGTTGCGGAGATTCTCGGCGAGGAACAGGCGCGGGCGGCGGTCGAGGTGTTCCTCGAAGGGGTGCAGGTCCAGCGCGCCGCGGCGAAGGCGGGCGGGGAGCACTGGGCGCCGGTGCACGCGGAGGGGCGGACGCCTTACGGGGCGTTCTACGTGACGGACCTGTTCGACCGCGGGTCCCTTGAGCGGATCTTCGCGGGGCGTGTGCGGTTCGACGGGCGCACGCTGCACCATGTTGCGGCGTCGGTGGCGGCGGGGCTGCGCGAACTGGAATCGGCGTGCGGGCGCGGGCACGGGAACCTGCGGCCGACGAACGTGCTGGTGGCGGGAGGCGAGGGGCTGGGCACGGCGCGGATCGTGCTGAGCGATCCTGGCGTGGATCGCGGGGAGGAGACGCGCACCGCCGACCTTCGCGACCTGGGGCGGCTGATCTATCAGGCGGTGATGCACCAGGGGGTGCACGAGGGGATGGTGCTGCCGCTGCCGCCGGCGCCCGCGTGGGCGGTGCTGGGGAAGGCGGGGGACGGGTGGCGTGAACTGTGTTCGCGCCTGCTGGCGGGGGAGGGGATGACGCTGGAGGAGGCGGCGGCGGAGATTGGGCGGCTGGGGGCGATGAAGGAGGGGGGGCGGAAGGGGGTGATGCTCGCGGGGGTGGCGGTGCTGGCGGTCGCAGCGGTCGGCGGTGTGGTGGCGACGCTGAAGGGAGGCGGGGGGAACACGCCGGGGCCGACGCCGGTGGCGGACCCGGGGTTCAGCCGCGAGGCGTGGCACGAACTGCTGCTGGAGTATCGCGACTGGTTCGGGGCGCTGGAGAAGGACCTGGACGACGCGACGATGCGCGAGAAGTTGTCGCGGGATCCGCATCTCAAGAAGATGCTGTCGCGGCTGGCGGCGGCGCAGCGCGCGGGGGGCGAAGGGGCGTTTGACCCGAAGAAGATCGCGGGGCTGCCGGCGGGGACGACGTTGCAGTCGCTGCTGCGCGAGGAGGCGGAGCCGCCGGAGGGGGCGCAGACGGCGGAGGCGGTCAAGCGCACCAACGCGGCGTTGGAGGAGATTCGGGCGGTGAGGGCGGCGCTGTCGCCGGAGGCGTGGCCGACGCTCAAGACGCTCATCGAGCAGCGTGATGCGTTCGCAGCGCGGGGGTGGGGCGCGGCGAAGACGACACTGGCCGTGCACATCGACAACCTGGAATTCCGGCGCGGGGCGAGGGTGGCCGAGGCGCTGGCGAACCTGGTGGAGACGGCGGAGGAGTCGGGGAAGGCCGCGGCGCGGTGGGCGGCGATCGAGGCGATCGCGGCCAAGTTGAACGCCACGGGGGACGCGGTGCTGGCGGGGTTTGAGGCGTGGGCGGCGGAGTACGGGGTGTCGAGCGCGGGCGCGGCGGGGATCGAGGCGATCAAGGAACTGGAGCGGCGGCTGGCGGAAGCCGAGGCGCTGGGGGCGCGCCTGGCGGCGTTCGTGGAGCCCGGTGGGGAGTGGGGCGGGATCGACCAGGAACTGTTCGCGGCCGACAGCAAAGTGCACAAAGATGTGCGTGGTGGGGCGGAGGTGACGGCGGCGACGTTCGAGGACTGGCTCGTGCAGGTGCGCGGGTACCGGAGCCTGGACCCGGCGCTGGACCCGCGGGCGAAGTGGACGACCGTCGAACTGGGTGGCGGGCCGCTGGGGACGGGGTCGGTGCGCGGGCCGGAGGCGCTGCAGCACGTCGTGCGCCATCATCGGGGCCTGACGGAGGAACTGGGGGCGGAGATCGACGCGGCGACCGCGGCCGCGATGCAGGAACTGCGGGCGGTGCTCGACCAGTTGCACACGCTGAGTTGGAACCGCACGAACCAGGCGAAGGTGACGGAACTGGAGCGGCAGGCGACGGAGGCGGCGACGCGGCTGGCGGCGCACCTGGGGAAGCAGGCGGAGGACCGGCGGCTGGAACTGGCGCAGGGGTGGGAGGACGTGGTCCGGAGCGTGCGTGGGCGCGAGGCGGTGGTGGCGGGCGCGGCGGACAGCGCGCTCAACACGGCGTGGCGGCGGTGGCGCGATGCGCTGCTCGCGGAGGTCACGCCCCAGGGCGGGGGCGTGGGGGACCTCGCGGAACTGCGGACTCGGGCGAGGGCGCTGGAAGAGGTCGTGCGGTCGCTGGATGAGGCGCTGCCGCGGGAGGCGCTGCGCCCGGCGGCAGAGAGGCCGTGGGCAGCGGCGCTGGTGAACGCAGCGGCGTCGGAGCGGGAGCGGCTGCTGGCGGGGCTCGTGGAGCGGCTGGGAGCGACGGCGCCGGCGGCGGGGGATGCGGCGCTGGCGTCGGTGCTGGAGGGGCTGAGGGCGGAGCAGGCGCAGGCGGTCGAGCGGCTGTCGCAACTGGGGGCGGCGTGTGCGCGGCTCGAGGGGCTGCTGGACCTTGGCTACGGGCTTGCCGAAGCGCCGGCGGGCGGGGGCGAGACGGCGGCGGCGCTGGCGGGCGCTGCGCGGCAGGTGCTGGCAACGTTTGGGGAGGACGTGGCGGCGGCGGTGCAACCGGTGCTGGCGCGCGTCGAGGCGCTGGAGACGATGGCGCAGGGGGCGGACAAGGCGGCGCTGGCGCGGCTTGTGAGCCAGGCCCGCGCGGACCGGCCGGAAGAGGCGCTCAACGCGTGGCGGCGGCTGGGGGAACTGGATTGGCCGTCGAGCCCGGCGGAACTGGAGCAGGAACTGGGGCTGCGGCAGCCGCTGTCGAGCGTGGTGGACCTGGTGGGCGACGCGGCGCGGAAGGCCGCGCTGGAAGCGGAACTGGAGGCGGGGGCGCTGGCGCGGTGGGAGCGCGGCGTGTCGCGGCTGAGCGACGCGGCGGCGATCGAGGCGGCGGTGGCGTCGATGGATGCGTGGGGCGTGCAGCCGGGGCAGGTGCGCGACGGGCGGGTGCGGTACAACATCGCGCTGGCGGGGTTGCGGCGGGCGCTGCGCGATCCGGCGCTGAGCGATGAACGGACAGCGGAGGAGGTGCGGCGGTTCCTGGAGGCGACGGCGGAACTGCCGCGGGAAGTGATCGCGTCGGGGGCCGCGGCGGAACTTCGCACAGCGTTGGAAGCGCTGATGCGCGAGGTCGAGGGGAGTGAGACGCCGGCGCGGCCGGATGTGACGAAACTGGGGCCGGGCGCGGTGCCGGGGTGGACGGGCGAGGAACTGGATGGGGGCACGGCGGTGGTCTTCCGGCGGGAGGGGGCGGGACCCGAAGGACCGCTGGAACTTCGGTTCGTGGCGGTGCAGGTGCAGGACCAGCAGGGCGGCGCGCCGCGGACGGTGTATCTGGGGGAGACGGAACTGAGCCTGCGCGACGTGATCGCGCTGGTGGGAGCGGAGCGGCAGTGGTCGGAGATGATGCGGCTGCTGGGGACGGACGTGCTGCGCGGGCCGGCGATCTGGCGGCCGGATGGGGGGATGATCGCGCGGAACACGTACTGGACGACGCCGCACGCGATGATCACGGATGAGCGGCCAGCGTTTGCGCCGGGGCTGGGGGATCCATCGGACAAGTACCAGGTGACGCGGGAGCAGGGTCCGCCGTCACTTGAGATGCCGATGCAGCAGATCCCTGGAACGGCCGCGATCTTCCTGGCGCGGCTGGCGGGGTGCCGGTTGCCGACGTCGGCGGAGTGGCTGGCGGCGTACGAGCAACTGGGGGCGGAGGCGGAGCAGACGGTGTGGAACCTGCGCGACGTGACGTGGCGGACGCAGCAGGAGCACGTGCGTCGGGTGCGGGAGGAGATGACGCGTCAGAACATCCGCGGGGGGATCTCGGCGTTCGTGTGGCCGGACGAGGGGATCTTCGAGCCGCTGGGGATCAACGTGCCTTCGGCCGATCGGGCGACTTCACTGGAGACCAACGACGGGAGGCTGTTCTTCGCGCCGGTGTCGTCGATGCCGGGGCTGCGGTTGCAGCACCTGGTGGGGAACGTGGCGGAGTTCGTGTTCGACGACCCCGCGGCGATTTCGGCGCTGGCGCGCGGGGATGCGGAGGGGGTGGTGCGCGTGGCGGAGAGCGGGGCGTTGAAGGTGATCGGCGGGTCGGCGCTCTCGGCGCCGGAGGTGGACGTACGAACCGCCCAGAGCGTGGATCCGCTGGACGCGGAGGTGCCGTTTGCGGATG
>Ga0180217_1001743_pt1 | contig 22238 bp, 23 predicted proteins | sample eDN3rd37CBELigOP_FD_128521 | JGI IMG/M metagenome (GOLD analysis project Ga0180217, IMG submission 128521) | Enriched Organic Plus compost microbial communities from Emeryville, California, USA - eDNA 3rd pass 37_C BE-Lig OP (version 2) (version 2) ... | reverse complement strand
TGTCAAGCCCCCTCCCGTTCCCAACGTCGCGCGCTGATGTGGCCTCGAGGCGCAACCGGCGCCGGAAAGGAAGTGCGAGCCATGCTCAAGATCGTCGCCCGTGTGCTCGGCATCGTCGTCGGGCTCCTGGCCATCATCGGATTCTTCATCGAGGGCGAGCACCTGCTCGGCATCATGAACGTCGACCTCGCGCTCGACATCATCCGCCTCGTCCTCGCGATCGCGCTGCTCGTCGTCGGCTTCGCGGCGGTGCCGCTGTCGGCCGTGCGCGCGGTCCTCATCATCGTCGGCGCGATGTACGTGCTCATGGGGATCTTCGCGTTCTTCGACCCCACGCTCTTCGGCATGCTGCCGACGGGCTTCACCGGGTTCGACATCGGGTTCCACCTCGTCGTGGGCATCGCCGCCCTCGTCGTCGCGTTCATCCCCCAGCGCATGGACGACCGCCGGTCGATGTGACCACGTCGAAGGCGGCGGGCGAGATGCCTCTCGCCCGCCGCCTTCAGACGTCCAACAGCGCGACAGCGACCCGATCCGTTGTGGAGATGGGGGGAATCGAACCCCCGTCCATTGCTCCATTACCGTGCCTTCTCCGGGCGCAGCTCACGTGGCGTTCTGCTCGGCCGCGACGCTTGTCGTGAGCACCCGCGTCGACCGGCCCAGTCTCAGTGCAAGTCCCGCACGGCCCTGAGACGCGGCCGCGCAGCCAGCCTCCTAGCTGACGCCAGAATCCGGGTAGGAGACATTCCCGGTCTGACGGACCTTAAGGGCTCTCGATGTCAGGCAGCGAGAGCGAGGTCAGCGCGCTTGGAATTCGCACTTGTTGTTCGGTGCCCGCGTTTACGAGATAAGACACCATCCTCGGCCCGCTTCTCACGATCATGAAGGCAATGTCGAAACCGATCATCCCCGTGATGGTGACTGCGGGTCACTGTCGCGCTGTGGAGTTGCGTTCGTTGCGGTCCCCCGAGGGGAGCATTCGATTCTACGCGTCTTCTGCGCTCGGCGCCAGTAGTCTCTCCTCCATGTCCACGAGCGAGCGGCAGCGGCGGGCCCGCGGCTCGATCACGCCGGCGGAGATCCTCGCAGGGGCCTTCGTGCTCGCGGACCGCGTCGGCCTCGACGGCTTGAGCATGCCCGAGCTTGCCCGGAGCCTCGGGATCGCGGTCACGAGCCTCGACTGGCACTTCCGGAAAAAGGAGGATCTGCTCCGCGCGATGGTCGAGGAGGCGCTGTGGGCGCGAGATCGACTCCTTCCGACCGTGGGATCGTCGTCGTCATGGCATTCGTTCCTGCGGGAGCACTTCGCGGCGATGCGCGCCCTCTACTTGCAGAATGACGTGCTCGCCGACCTCCTCGTCGTCCGGCTCGACCTCCACTCGGCGGCCGCGCGGGAGCGCATCGCGCAATCGCGCGGGCGCATCGTCCGCTACGTCGTCGCCTCGGGGTTCGACGAAGCATTCGCGGAGCGAATCGTCGGGGCGCTCACGATCTACACGCAAGGCGCGATCCTTGCCGAGCGCAACGAATCGCGCACCCTCGGACCAGGCTCGAGCGGGTTCGCGGACGTCGACTTCGCATTCGGGCTCGACACGCTCATCGAGGGGTTCGAGCGGAGGCTGCGCTCCACGCGGTGATCGGGGCCTCTCGTCAGCGACTGACCTTGCCCATGAGCGCGGCGATCGGCCGGAGCACGACCGGCTGGGCGGCGACGACCGCACCGGCCATGACGGCGAGCGAGAGCGCGAAGATGCCCGCGCCCCACCAGCTGTCGCCGTCGTTCGCCGCGTACATGTGGTTGAGATTGCGCAGCGCCCCGGTCGCGAGCACGAGCGTCACGTGCACGATGATGAACAGCACGAAGTAGAGCATGACGGGGAAGTGCAGCGCCCGCGCCCACTCGACCTTGTACACCCGGTTGAGTCGAGAGTCCGGCGGCCAGAGCTCGCTCATGCGCGCCCCCGTGATCGCGGCGAGCGGCGCGGCGACGAAGACCGTGAGGAAGTACGTGAGCTGCTGGAGCGAGTTGTAGTTCACCCAGCCGTTCTCGGTCGGCCAGTCGAAGGAGACGTACTGGATCCCCGCGGAGAGCGCATTCGGGAACACCTCCCAGCTCGTCGGCACGATCCGCACCCAGTGCCCCGTCGCGAAGAGGAGGACGACGAAGACGATCCCGTTGAGGAGCCAGAGCGCATCGAGCGTCAAATGCCACCACAAGTGGAGGCTCATCTTGCGCGGCTGGCGCTTCGTGCGGAGGATCCCGCGGTTGTGCCGAGTCCAGAACGCGGGCGGCCGCTTCGTCTGCCGCACCTGCCACCCCGAGCGGATGATGAGGACGAGGAGGAAGGCGTTGAAGAAGTGCTGCCAGCCGATCCACGCCGGGATCCCGATCGGCGCCCACTCCGGGAGGGCATACTCGCCCGGGTAGGTCGCGATGAAGTCGGCGACGCCGGGCAGCGTGCGCAGCCACCGCGCGAGGAGCACCGCACCGACGGCGACGACCGCGAGCACCGGGACGAGCCACACGAGCACGAACCAGCGGCTCTCCCGGAACGCGCCGAGCGCTCCTGACTTCGCCCGCTTCCGCGGGGGCGCACCTGTCGCCATCGCGCTACTCCTTGAGCGCGGCGATGAGCTGCGGGACGACCTCGAAGACGTCGCCGACGACGCCGAAGTCGGCGATCTCGAAGATCGGGGCATCCGGGTCCTTGTTGATCGCGACGATCGTCTTCGCCGTCTGCATGCCCGCGCGATGCTGGATCGCGCCCGAGATCCCGAGCGCGATGTACAGGTCCGGCGCGACCGTGACCCCCGTCTGACCGACCTGGTGCGACTGCGGGACGTAGCCCGCGTCGACCGCGGCGCGGCTCGCGCCGACCGCCGCGCCGAGCGCGTCGGCGAGCTGCTCGACGAGCGCGAACGCCTCGCGGGAGCCGAGGCCGCGACCGCCCGCCACCACGACCTTCGCGCTCTTGAGGTCGGGGCGACCGGTGCGCTGCTCGGTCGTCTCGACCGATTCGAGCGTCGCGTCGAGGCCCTCGGCGGGGGCGCTCGCGAGCTCATCCGCGCGGACGACCGTCGCACCCGGGATGGCCGCGGGGTCGACCGCGCCCTCCCGCGCGGTGACGACGACATTCGCGCCCTCACCGGTCGCCGTCGTCGTGAACGAGCCGCCGAAGATCGAATGCGTCGTCACGACGCCGCCATCGCCGGGATCGATCGCGACCGCGTCGACGAGGATCGGGGCGCCGAGTCGAGCGGCGAGGCGCCCGGCGATCTCGCGGCCCCCCGTCGTCTGCGGCACGACGATCGCGTCCACGGGCGTCGCCGTCACGCGCTCGGCGAGCGCCCGCGCGATCGCCGCCGTCCGGCCCGCGAGCGCCCCGTCGCCGGCTTCGAGCACGAGCACGTTCGCCATGTCAGGCCCTCCCCGGTTGCTTCGATGCGAGCCACTCGGCGAGTCGACGGCCGGCGTCGCCGTCGTCGACGATCGTCGTGCCCGCCTCGCGCGCGGGGCGCTCGGCCGTCGAGAGGACGCGCGAGCGCGGCGCGCTCTCGTCGAGGCCGAGGTCGTCGAGGCCGATGCGATCGAGCGGCTTCTTCTTCGCCGTCATGATGCCCTTGAAGTTCGGGAACCGCGCCTCCGCCGACTTCTCGGTCACGGAGACCACGGCGGGGAGGCTCGCGGTGAGCGTCGCGGTCGTCGCCCCGTCGATTCGCTGCCCGCGCACCCGATCCGGTGCGATGCTCACGCTCCCGAGCGATCCGACGAGCGGGAGGCCGAGGAATTCGGCGATCATCGCCGGGACGACGCCGCCGCGCCCATCGGTCGACTCGTTGCCGGTGACGACGACGTCGGGGCGCTCGCGATCGAGGGCGGCGGCGAGCGCGCGCGCCGTCAGGAGCGCGTCGGCGGCCTCGAGCGCGTCGTCGACGACATGCACGGCCCGGTCCGCGCCCATTGACAGCGCCTTGCGCAGCGCGTCCTTCGCCGAATCGGGCCCCATCGTGACGACGACGACCTCGGTGCTCTTGTCGGCGTCCTTCACCTGCAGGGCGACCTCGAGGGCGCGCTCGTTGATCTCGTCGAGCACCTGCTCGCCGCTCTCGCGGTCGAGCAGACCCGTCTCGAGATCGAGGCGTCGCTCGCCGTATGTGTCCGGGACTTCCTTCACCAGGACAGCGATCTTCATCGAACCTCCTCGCGCGGCTCGGCTCGACCGTAGCGCAACCGCGGGCGCCTCGCCCGTCGGTTGAGCGAATGCGACAGTGTCCACGGCGCGACGCGGCGGCCCTCCCGTGGATTCGCGACAGCCCCCGACCTACTCGCCGAGGCGATTGCGCGTCCGCATCGCGCGTTCGGCCTCGCGCTTGTCGTCGCGCTCGCGGATCGTCTGGCGCTTGTCCCAGTCCTTCTTGCCCTTCGCGAGCGCGAGCTCGACCTTCGCGCGGCCGTCGACGAAGTACATCGAGAGCGGGACGAGCGTGTAACCGCCCTCCTTGACCTTGCTGCCGAGCTTGAGGATCTCCGGCTTGTGGAGGAGGAGCTTGCGCTTGCGGCGCGGCGGGTGGTTCGTCCAGCTGCCCTTGTCCCACTCGACGATGCTCACGGCGTCGAGCCAGCATTCGCCGCCCTCGACGAAGGCGTAGCCGTCGGTGAGGTTGACGCGGCCGGCGCGCAACGACTTGACCTCGGTCCCGGACAGCACGATGCCGGCCTCCACGGTGTCCTCGATGAGGTAGTCGTGGCGGGCCCTGCGGTTCGTGGCGATCGTCTTGCGACCGCGTTCCCTCGGCATCGTGCCTCCCTTCGGCAACCGTCCAGCCTACCCGTCCAGCTCCGGTGCACGTTCCCTCGTGCGGTGCACGTCCGGCATGCACCGTATGCGGGAACGTGCACCCGATCTTGGCTTCCACAGGTCGGCTCGGGTGTTCCGAGCCCACAGCCGAGGGCTCGGCGGACGCGCACGGGTCACCCGCGAAGCACGATGCGTCCATGACGATCGAGAGCGAACCCGAGATGACCGCGGACGCCGTCATCCAGTCGGGCAGCGCGAGGCGTCTCGAGCTCGGCGCCGAGCGCGGGACGCACGTGCGCATCCGGCGCGGAGCATATGTGCGGTCGAGCGAATGGGGCGCGCTCGACGCGCGGCGCCGGCACCTCGCGAGGATCCAGGCGACGCGCCTGTCGGCGAAGCGCGACCCGGTGTTCTCGCACGAGTCCGCCGCGCTGTTGTGGGGCATCCCGATCCTCGGCGAACCACCCGAGCGGACCAGGGTCACCGTGACGCACGGGCTCGCGAAGAGCAACGCCGCGGTCATCCGGTCGCGGCGTCCCCTCGCTCCCGGCGAGGTCGCGCGGACGACGGCCGGGCCGCTTGCCACCGACCCCGTCCGCACCGCCGTCGATCTCGCCGCGGGCCACTCGGGGCTCGCGGGCATCATCGCGATCTCGCACGTCCGGCGGCATTTCGGCGCCTGCGTCGACGAGTTCGACGCGGCGCTCGCGCGGATGGGCTCATTCAAGGGCGTCGCTCGAGCGAGAGCCGCCGTGCGACGCTCCGTCGAGGGCTCGGACACGCCGCTCGAGACGCTCGTCTCGGTCCGCTGCGAGGATCTCGGCTTCGAGCGGCCTGTGCAGCAGTTCGCCGTCCGCGGCGTCGACGGCGAGCGCTACCTCGTCGACTTCGCGTGGCTCGGCGGCGAGATCCTGGGCGAATCGGACGGCCGGATGAAGTACTTCGACCCCGACCACACGGGCGGCCGCACGGCGGAGCAGGTCCTGTGGCGCGAGAAGCGCCGGGAGGACGCGCTCCGGCCGGTGTGCCGCGCATTCGTCCGCGTCACGTGGGACGAGGCGTGGGCGGGCGCCCCGCTCGAGCGCCGGCTCGAGCACGCCGGTGTGCCGCGCGTCTCCCGTCGGCGCCCCCTCACGTGGTGATGAGGTGCACGTTCCCTCGTGCGGTGCACGCCCGGCGTGCACCGGAAGAGGGAACGTGCATCGAAGGGCGGGCGCTCAGACCTTCAGGTAGCGGCGGATCGCGACGGAGGCGGAGAGGGCGGCGAGGAGGATGCCGATGAGGACGATCACGGGGACGATCGCGACCGCGTCGGAGACGCCGACGAGGATGCCGCCGCCGCCGAGCGTCGCGCCGACCGAGCCCTTGACGAAGAACTGCACGATCGCGACGAGGGCGCCGCCCGCGAGGATCGAGCCGAGGAGCGCGGCGAACACGCCCTCAAGGACGAACGGCGTCTCGATGAAGCGGTTCGACGCACCGACGAGCCGCATGATCGCGAGCTCGCGGCGTCGGGAGAATGCGGAGAGCCGGATCGTCGTCGCGATGAGGAGCACCGCGGCGATGAGCATGAGCACGGCGACGCCGATCGCGGCGGCCGATCCGGCGTTGAGCATCGCGAAGATCGGCTCGAGGTACTGCCGCTGGTCCTTGACCTCGAGCACGCCCGCGAAGCCCTGGATCGACTCGACGACGACATCGGCGTTCGCGGGATCGTGGAGCGTGACACGCGTGATCGCGCCGAGCATCTCGGGCGTGAGGAACTCCGCGACGGGGTTGCCCTCGTACACGGGAAGCGTCTGCGCGTAGACCTGCTCGGGCGTGAGCGATTCGACGCGCTCGACGTAGCTCGCGAGCGGCTCGGCGGCGAGCTCCGCCTGCACGGCGGCGATCTCCTCGGGCGTCGCGGCCGCCCCGTCGCAGCCGCCCGCCGTGTCGATCGAGCCGCAGAACGCGATCTCGACTTGCGCGCGATCGAACCAATAGCCCTTCATCGCGGTGATCTGCCCCTGGAGGAGCATCGCGACGCCGACGAACGTGAGCGAGATGAACGTGACGAGGATGACCGAGACGACCATCGAGGCGTTGCGCCGGAGCCCGTTGAACGCCTCGCCGAGGACGAGACCGATTCTCACGCGTTCGCCTCTCGGGCGATGCCGTACGCGCCGGTCGCGGGGTACGCCGCGGTCTCGGCGTGCGCGACCGGGAGATGGACCGATTCCGGCACGGGGGCGGCGGTCGGCGCGACGGGGAGGACTTGCGTCTGGTACCCGCCTTGCCGTTCGTCGCGGACGACCCGGCCGGTGATGAGCTCGACGACGCGTCGCTGCATGCGGTTGACGATGCCCGCGTCGTGCGTCGCCATGACGACGGTCGTGCCGCCGAGGTTGATGCGCGTCAGGAGCGACATGATGCCTTCGCTCGTCTCCGGGTCGAGGTTGCCCGTCGGCTCGTCGGCGAGGAGGATCGCGGGCTTGTTCACGACGGCTCGCGCGATCGCGACGCGCTGCTGCTCGCCGCCGGAGAGCTCGTGCGGCATGCGATTCGCCTTGCCGGCGAGCCCGACCGTCTTGAGCGCGTCCGGTACGGCCTCCTGGATGAAGCCGCGGGACTTCCCGATGACCTGGAGCGTGAACGCGACGTTGTCGTAGACGGTCTTGTTCGGCAGGAGACGGAAGTCCTGGAAGACGACGCCGAGCTGACGCCGGAAGTACGGCACCTTGCGGCTCGGGAGCGCCGACAGGCGCTTGCCGAGGACGTGGATCTCCCCCGACGTCGGCCGCTCCTCCTTGAGCATGAGGCGCAGGAGGCTCGACTTCCCCGATCCGGACGCGCCGACGAGGAAGACGAACTCGCCTTTCTCGATCTCGATCGACACGTCGCCGAGCGCCGGTCGAGTCGTGCCGGGGTAGGACTTCGTGACGTGCTCGAAACGGATCATGACCCAGTCAGGGTATGAACGCGCGAACGCGGTTCGTCGGAGGCGCACCGGCGCGGCGCGCGACTCCCAGCTAGTCGTCCGTCTTGCGCTTGCGCCACTTGATCCCGGCGGAGATGAAGCCGTCGAGGTCGCCGTCGAAGACGGCGTCGGGCCGCGAGACCTCGTAGTTCGTTCGGAGGTCCTTGACGAGCTGCTGCCCGTAGAGGAAGTACGAGCGGATCTGGTCGCCCCAGCTCGCCGTGATGTTGCCGGCGAGCTCCTTCTTCTTCGCCGCCTCCTCCTCGCGCTTGAGCAGGAGGAGCCTCGCCTGGAGGACCTTCATCGCCGCGGCGCGGTTCTGGATCTGCGACTTCTCGTTCTGCATCGAGACGACGATCCCGGTCGGGAGGTGCGTGATCCGCACGGCCGAGTCGGTCGTGTTGACGGACTGGCCGCCGGGCCCGGAGGAGCGGAACACGTCGATGCGGATCTCGTTCTCCGGGATCTCGACGTCGGTCGCCTCCTCCATGAGGGGGATCACTTCGACGGCCGCGAACGACGTCTGCCGCTTGTCGGCCGCCCCGAACGGGCTGATGCGCGCGAGGCGGTGCGTCCCGGCCTCGACCGAGAGCGTCCCGAACGCGTACGGGGCGTCGACCTCGAACGTCGCCGACTTGATGCCCGCCTCCTCGGCGTACGACGTGTCCATGACGTTGGTCGGATAGCCCTTGCGCTCGCAGTACCGCAAGTACATGCGCAGGAGCATCTCGGCGAAGTCGGCGGCGTCGACGCCGCCGGCGCCGGCACGGATCGTCACGACGGCGGGGAGGGCGTCGTACTCGCCGTCGAGGAGGGTCTGGACTTCGAGCGCGTCGACGGTCTCGGTGAGCGCCTTGAGCTCGGCGCGCGCCTCGGCGGCGGCGTCCGGATCCTGCGCCTCGTTCGCGAGCTCGACGAGCACCTCGAGGTCGTCGAGGCGACGCGCGACGCCGGTGACGCGCGCGAGCTCCGACTGCTTCTGGGAGAGCCGGCTCGTGACCTGCTGCGCCTTCGCCTGGTCGTCCCACAGGTCGGGTCGGCCGGCCTCTTCGCTCAGCTCGGCGATCTCCGCGCGCAGCCGCTCGACGTCGACGACGGCCTCGATATCGGCGAATGTGGCGCGGAGGTCGGCGATCTCGGCCGAGATATCGAGGGGTTCCATGGCCCACCCAGCCTAGTTGACAGGCCTCGCGGCATAGCCTGGGGGTCGTGAGCGAAACGGCCGGCGGTGTCCTGCGCCGGTACGCGCTCATGATCTACGGCCCGACCACGGTGTTCGCGCTCGGCGAGGGCGCCGTCATCCCGCTCCTCCCGGTCTTCGCCGCGGAGCGCGGCGCGGAGCCGGCGCTCGCGGCGCTCGTCGCGGGCCTCCTCGTCATCGGGCAGCTGTGCGGCAACATCCCCGCGAGCGCGATCGTGCCGCGGATCGGCGAGCGGTGGACGATGGTCGCGGCCGGCGCCGTCGTGCTGCTCGGCGCCCTGGGGATCGCGCTCGCGCCCGGCATCTGGCCGCTCGGCGCCTCCGCGTTCCTCGTCGGCTTCGGCGCGGCGGGCTTCGGCGTCGCGCGGCACACGTTCATGACGACGCGCGTGCCGCTCGGGTTCCGGGCGCGCGCGCTGTCGCTCCTCGGCGGGACGTTCCGGCTCGGCATGTTCGTCGGGCCTTTCGTCGCGGCGGGACTCCTCGCGGTCTTCCATGACGAGCACGCGTCGGTGTGGTTCCTCGGGGCGTGCATCGTCGCGGTCATCGCGCTCGTCGCATTCGGTCCCGACCCGGCGGAGCGCCTCGACGCCGAGGAGCGGCGCCGGAGCCGGGGCGGCACGGCGACGCGGGATGACGTCGTCGCTGAGGACACCGGCGAACCGGTGACGGGCGCGATTCCCGCCGCGGAGCGGATCGGCGTCTTCCGCACGATGTGGCGGCACCGCGGCGTCCTCTCCCGGCTCGGCCTCGCCGCGGCGTCGCTCTCGGCGGTGCGCTCCGCTCGGCAGGTCATCCTGCCGCTGTGGGGCGTGCTCATCGGGCTCGACGCCCCGACGATCGCGCTCGTCATCGGCATCGCGGGCGCGATCGACTTCGCGCTGTTCTACGCGAGCGGGCAGGTCATGGACCGCTTCGGCCGCTTGTGGGCGGCGCTCCCCGCGCTCGTCCTCATGGGGTGCGGCTTCGTCGCGCTCGGCCTGACCGCGGGGCTCGAGTCGCGCGCGATGTGGTTCGCGGCGTTCGCGATCGTCATCTCGGTCGGCAACGGCCTGTCGAGCGGGATCCTCCTGACACTCGGCGCCGACACCGCTCCCCCGGCCGACCCGGCGCCGTACCTCGGCTCGTGGCGGACGCTCACGGACGCGGGAGGGGCGCTCACGCCGCTCATCGTGTCGGGGCTCACGGCGCTTTTCACGCTCCCCGCGGCGACGATCGTCATGGGCGTCATAGGTCTCGTCGGGGCCGGCGGATTCGTCCGCTGGATCCCGAGGTTCGTGCCGCGACCGGGCGACTCGTCGTGACGGAGCGCGTCCTCCGGATCGCGGCGGCCGTCATCGTCGACGACGCCGGACGGATGCTCCTCGTCCGCAAGCGCGGCACGGCGGCCTGGATGCAGCCCGGCGGGAAGCTCGAACCCGGTGAGTCGGGCGCGGAGTGCCTCGCCCGCGAGCTGCGCGAGGAGCTCGCGATCGTCGTCGCGCCGAGCGCGCTCGAGTGGGTCGGCCGATTCGCGGCGGTCGCCGCGAACGAGCCGGGGCACACCGTCGACTGCGACGTCTACCGCGCGCCGCTGCCGCATTCCGTCCGCGTCCAGGCGGAGCTCGAGGAGGCGGCGTGGTTCGACCGGGCGGGAATGCGCGAACTCGCCGAGCGGGGCGTCCTCGCGCCGCTCACGCGCGACCACATCGCGATCTTCGCGTAGCGGAACTCAGGAGTACATCGCGGCGACCGTCCGGCGGTCGTCGAGGAGCCACGGCCACAGGCGCCGACGGTCGCGCACGACGAAGCCGCGCGCGATGAAGCGGTCCTTGCCGTCGAAGCGCGGCGAGAACATCGACCGGCCGTGCATCGCGCGCGGGTTGTCGAGCATGAGGAGGTCGCCGGCCTGGAGGATGTGCCCGTCGCGGTGCTCGACGTAGGTCTGGACGACCTTGTTGAGGAGCTCCTGCGCCTCCTTCGTGACGCCGTGCATGAGGTCCTGGTCGATGAGGATGTACGGGTCGTCGGCGGGCCCGGTGAGAATCGGGTACGGACCGCGGACGGCGTTCGGGTCCGGGATGTGGGGCTTGAACGAGTCGTCGATCTGCGTCATCCAGTGCGGCTGGCGGAGCTTCGCGATCTCCTCGGGCGTGAAGTGCTCGACGAACTTCCGCGCGGCGTACACGTAGGTGTACGCGTTCGGGTCGCCGCGGAGGGCGCCGAGGACGACGTAGTCGGGGCGGAACTCGGAGAAGCACTGCTCGGTGTGCGCCTCGAGCTCGACCTTCGAGCCCTGCGACTGCTGCGTCATCGCGAGCTTCGGGTTCGGGACCATGTCCTGGATGAGGTTGCCGTTGCCCTCCGCCTCGTACGCGACCATCGTCCCGAGGAGGTGGGCGATCGTGCCCATCTGCTTCGCGAAGAACGTCCTGCTCGCGAGCCCCTTCGAGTTGTCGGTCGGGGTGTCGACGAGGTCGTCGTCGACGTACAGGCCGCGGACGACGAGGATGCCCGTGTCGCTCCCGACGTCGGCGAAGTTGAGGACCGCCTTCCGGAGTTCGCCCGGCAGCTCGAAGGACGCGTCGAGCGCTTGGCGGCAGAACGCGTCGGGGTCCTCGTTCGGCAGCGCCGTCACGCGCGCGGCGACCTCGCGGATCCGCTCGGTCTGCTCGGGGGTGAGCTCGAAGAGCGTGTCCTGAAGGGCGGGTCGGTCAAGCGTCGTCGCGGTGTCGCTCATGGTCACTAAGGTACCCCTTACTTGTCCCGCGAGTCCTAGGCTTTGCAGGGAAGCGGGAGTGGTGGAACTGGCAGACACGCAGGATTTAGGTTCCTGTGCTCCGGCGTGCGGGTTCGAGTCCCGCCTCCCGCACGACGATCAGCGGTCGGCGGCGAGGAGCGCGAGTCGCGCGAGGTCGCTCGCGCGATAGCCGGGCCAGCCGCGGATGCCCGCCTGCCAGGGCTGGGGGATCGCGGCGGCGCCGCGCAGCGCGCCGTCGAGCGCGCCCGCGATCGCCGCGACGGTGTCCGCGTCCTCCCCGCCGCGGATCGCCCGCGCGATCGACTCGGGGAAGCCGCTCGAGCCGACGACGGCCGCGAGCGCGCCCTGGAAGGCGAGGACGACCCAGCCGTTGTGCCGCCCGAGCGCGTCGACCGCGAACTCGCGCGGGTGCCGCCCGGGGGCGCTCGCCTCCGCGACGATCCCTTCCCAGCGCGAGCGGCGCTCCCGCGGGAGCCGGCCGATTCCGCTCGCGACGTCGAGCTCGCCGGTGCGGATCGCGTGCCGGACCGCGAGCGACCACACGACGCACGCGTCGCCGGCGTCGTCCTCCCAGTGGGTCAGTCGCGACAGTCGGCGCGCGGCGTCCGCGAGCGCGGCCTCCTCGCCGTCGTCGAGGTAGGCGAGCGCGAGCGGCCCGGTGCGCATGAGCGAGCCGTTGCCGGCGCTGCGCCCGGCGTGGGCGTGGAGCCGCTCGGCCTCGGCGAGGAACGACGACGGCGACGGGTCGCCCGAGTGCTCGACGGCGGCGATGACGTGCCCGATCTGAATGCCGATGCCCCGGCCGTCCTCGCGGGACCAGCGCAACCACCCCTCGGTCGCGAGGCGCTCGAGCTCGGCGCGCCGGCCGGCGGCGAGCGCTTCGAGGATCGGCACGGCCATCGCGGTGTCGTCGGTCCACGCGCCCGCCGGCTCCCCGTCGACGCCAGGTCCGAACTCCGGCATCCAGTCGTCGTCGTGCGGCGGCCGGAACTCGTGGGGCGCGCCGAGCGCGTCGCCGACCGCGGAGCCGATCACGGCGCCGACGGCACGGTCGAGTTCACCGGGTGTGCGCGTCATGGGGTACCTCGCATCGCCCGTCCATCCTGTCGCCGCCCGGCCGGAAGCAGGTAGCCGCGGCGCGCTCGGACGGGCCCCCGGTAGGCTGACCGGATGCACCCCGCGGCGCTCATCCCGTTCCTCGACCCAGCGGAGATCATCAATGCCGCCGGCCCCTGGGCGCTCCTCGTCGTGTGCGCGATCATCTTCAGCGAGACGGCGCTGCTCGTCGGGTTCATCCTCCCGGGCGACACGCTCCTGCTCATCACGGGCATCCTCGCGTTCACGGGCGAGCACCAGGGCACCGGGATCCTCATCCCGATCTGGGTGTGCTGTCTCGCGATCACGGTCGCGGCGTTCGTCGGCGGCGAGGTCGGCTACTGGATCGGCCACAAGGGCGGTCCGAAGCTCTTCGAGCGCAAGGAGTCCGGGCTCTTCTCGATCGAGAACGTCAAGCGCACGAGCGCGTTCTTCCACCGCTTCGGGGCCGCGACCGTCATCCTCGCGCGATTCGTGCCGGTCGTCCGCACGCTCACGCCCGTCATGGCCGGCGTCGGCCACATGAGCTACCGCAAGTACTCGCTCTACAACGCGATCGGCGCGATCATTTGGGGGACTGGCCTGACCTACGTCGGCTACGTCGTCGGGTTCATCCCCGGCACGTACACGGTATTCGGGCACACCGGGACGTTCGCCGAGCTCATCACCGAGTACATCGACGTCATCCTCATCATCGCGATCCTCACGGCGGTCATCCCGACGCTCATCCACTACATCCAGGGCCGCATCAAGGCGAGGCGCGCGGGCAACCGTCAGGCGACGACCGAGGAGATCACGGCCCTCATGGTCGACCTCGACGACGAGCCCGGCACGCCGTGGGACGAGCAGCGGCGCCGCGACGAGGCGTGACCGACGGGGCGCCCGGGCGGCGTCCCGATGCTCGACACGATCGGGCGATCCTCAGGCTCGCGTGGCCGGCGCTTGGCGCGCTCGTCGCCGAGCCGCTCTTCCTCGCGACCGACACGGCCCTCGTCGGGCACCTCGGTGCCGTGCCGCTCGCGGCGCTCGGCATCGCGGCCGCGGTGCTGCAGACCGCCGTCGGCCTCGCGATCTTCCTCGCGTACGCGACGACGCCGGTCGTGGGCCGCCGCTTCGGGGAGGGGAATGCGGCGGGCGCCGTGCAAGCGGGCGTCGACGGGGTGTGGATCGCGATCGCGATCGGCGTCGCGCTCGTCGCCGTCGGAGTGCCCGGCTCCGGCCCGCTCGTCGGCGCATTCGGAGCGGACGCGGCGACGAGCGCCGCGGCGAGCGAGTACCTCGCCGTCGCGGTGCTCGGGATCCCTGCGATGCTCATTGTCCTCGCCGCGACGGGGCTGTTCCGCGGTCTCCAGGACACGCGGACGCCGCTGTGGATCTCGGCGGGGGGTTTCGCGGCGAACGCCGTCCTCAACGCGATCCTCATCTACCCGGCGGGGTTCGGCCTCATCGGCTCGGCGATCGGCACGACGATCGCGCAGTGGGGCATGGCGCTCGCCGCGCTGTGGGTCGTCGCGCGGCACGCGCGCCGCGTCGGCGCGGGTCTCCTGCCCGCGCGCGCCGGCGTCCTCGCGTCGGCGCGACTCGGCGGCTGGCTGTTCCTCCGCACGCTGAGCCTCCGGATCCTCCTCCTCGGTCTCACGCTCGCGTCGATCCCGCACGGCACGATGACGATCGCGGCGGTGCAGGTGACGACGTCCGTGCTGACCCTCCTCGCGTTCGCGCTCGACGCGCTCGCGATCGCCGGGCAGGCGATGATCGGGGCGGCGCTCGGTCGCGGTCGTCCCGACGAGGCGCGCGAGATCCTCCGTCGGCTCCTCGTCCTCGCGGTCGGCGGCGGCGTCGTGCTCGGTGCCGCGCTCGCGGCGCTCGCCGTGCCGGTCGCGCGCGTGTTCACCGCCGACCCGCAGCTCCTCTCGCTCATCTGGCCGGGTCTCATCGTCGTCGCGATCGGCATCCCGCTCGGCGGCGCGGTGTACGCGCTCGACGGCGTGCTCATCGGGGCGGGCGACGCGCGATTCCTCGCCCTCGCGGGTCTCGTGAACCTCGCCGCGACGGGCCCCGCGCTCATCGCGATCGCGATCGCTCCCCTCCCGGCGCTCGCGGCGGTCCTCCTCCTCCAGGTCGCGTGGTCGATCCTCTCGATGCTCGCGCGCGCGGTCCCGCTCGGCCTCCGCGCTCGGCGCGGCCGCTGGCTCGAGGCCGCCGTGTAGCTCCCCGCCCCCGATTGCGCATTCGGTGCACGTTCCCGCGTCCGGTGCACGCCCGCGATGCACCGCACGCGGGAACATGCGCCGGGGAGCGGCGTCAGGCGCCCGTGACGACGAGGACGATGAGGAGGACGTTGAGCGCCGTGATGATCGCGACGGCGATCCAGCCGAGCACGCGCATCCACACCGGGTTGACCCAGCGGCCGAGTATGCGGCGCGAGCCCGTGGCGTGGACGAGCGGCACGAGCGCGAACGGGATCCCGAAGGACAGCACGACTTGCGAGAGGACGAGCGCGGTCGTCGGGTCGACCCCGATCGCCAAGACGACGAGCGCGGGGACGAGCGTGATCGCGCGGCGCACGACGACGGGCACGCGGACCTTGAGAAGGCCGCCGATGATCGACTGGCCGGCGTACGTCCCGACGCTCGAGGACGCGAGCCCCGACGCGAGGAGGCCGATCGCGAAGATCGCCCCGACCGCGGGCCCGAGCGCCGCGACGATCGCGGCGTGGGCGCCCTCGATCGTGTCCGTGCCGTCGACGCCGCGCAGCGCCGATGCCGCGAGGAGGAGCATCGCGATGTTCACGGCGCCGGCGACGATGAGCGCGGCGACGACGTCGACCTTCGTCGCCCTGAGGAGCCGGGCGATGCGCCCGGGGTCGGCGGAGACGCCGTGCCGGTCGCGAGCGAGCGCGGAGTGGAGGTAGATCGCGTGCGGCATGACGGTCGCCCCGAGCATGCTCGTCGCAAGGAGCACGGAGTCGACGCCCGCGAAGCGGGGCACGAGCCCGCCCGCCGCCGCTTCGACGTCGAAGCCCGAGAAGAGGAGGCCGAAGACGAAGCCGACGACGATGACCCCGAGGAGCCCGATGATGACGACCTCGAACGCCCGCTGTCCGCGGCGGGACTGGATCGCGAGGAGGAGCATCGCGGCGATCCCGACGATGACGCCGCCGAGCCACAGCGGGACGCCGAAGAGCAGGTGGAGCGCGATGGCGCCGCCGATGACCTCGGCGATATCGGTCGCCGCGGCGACGAGCTCGGCCTGGAGCCAGTAGGCGCGCCGGGGCCACGTCGTGAGGCGCTCGCCGAGGTGCTCGGAGAGGCTGCGGCCGGTGACGAGGCCGAGCTTCGCGGACATGTACTGGACGAGGACGGCGACGCCGTTCGCGAGCACGAGGACCCAGAGCAGGAGATAGCCGTGGGTCGCGCCGGCGGTGAGGTTCGCGGCGACGTTCCCGGGATCGACGTAGGCGATCGCGGCGACGAACGCGGGGCCGAGCAGGAGCGCGGTCGACCACGGGCGGCGGCGCGCCATCCGCCGCTCGACTCCGGCGTCTGCCGCGCGAGAGTTCGGCATACCGAAACCGTACCCGACTTTTCGGCCCACCGAACATTGGCGTGCCGCTTGCCGGGGCGGGTCAGGGGGCCAGGAGGCGTGCGCGGACGATCGGCATGAGCGCCCCGAATGCGCGCGCGCGATGCGAGCGCGCGTGCTTCTCCGCGGGCGGCAGTTGCGCGGCCGAGACCGAGAGCCCCTCCGGTCGGAAGATCGGGTCGTAGCCGAACCCGCCCTCCCCCGCGGGCTCGTCGAGCACCTCCCCCGGCCACACGCCGAGCTCGACGTGCTCGAAGCCGTCGGGCGTCACGAACGCCGCCGCGCATACGAACGCCGCCGCGCGGTGCCGCTCGCCCCCGAGATTCGACAGCAGCAGCCGGAGATTGTCGCCGTCATCGCGCGTCCCGGCGTACCGGGCGGAGTGGATGCCCGGCGCGCCCCCGAGCGCGTCGACGCAGATGCCGGAGTCGTCCGCGATCGCCGGGAGCCCGCTCTCGGCGCTCGCCGCGCGAGCCTTGATGAGCGCATTCGCCGCGAACGTGTCGCCGTCCTCGACCGGCTCGGGCCCGGTCGCGGCGACGAGCTCGAGCCCCGCGAGGGCCGGACCGAGGATCGAGCGGAGCTCCTCGATCTTGTGCGCGTTCCTCGTCGCGAGGACGAGGCGGCGCGGTCCCGCCGCGGGCGCCTCAGCCAAGAGCGCTCCCGAGCGACTCGCGCTGGATCTCGCTCAACCGGGAGACGCCGCCGAGCGCGAGGTCGAGGAGCGCGTCGAGCTCGCGCTTGTCGAACGGGGCGCCTTCGGCGGTGCCCTGCACCTCCACGAAGAGCCCGCGCCCCGTCGCGACGACATTCATGTCCGTCTCGGCGCGCGCGTCCTCGACGTACTCGAGGTCGAGCCGCGGCTCGCCGTCGACGATGCCGACCGAGACGGCGGCGACGGAGTCGAGGAGCGGCGCCGCCGACGGCGGGATGTGACCGCGCGCCTTGCCCCACGCGACCGCGTCCGCGAGCGCGACGTAGGCGCCGGTGATCGCGGCCGTCCGGGTGCCGCCGTCCGCCTGGAGCACGTCGCAGTCGATGACGATCGTGTTCTCGCCGAGCGCCCTCGTGTCGACGATCGCGCGCATCGACCGGCCGATGAGCCTCGAGATCTCGTGCGTGCGGCCCCCCACGCGGCCCTTGACCGCCTCGCGGTCGTTGCGCTCATTCGTCGCTCGAGGGAGCATCGCGTACTCGGCGGTGACCCAGCCCGAGCCCTTCCCGACGAGCCAGCGCGGCACGCCCGCCGTGAACGACGCGGTGCACAGCACGCGCGTCCGGCCGAACGAGATGAGCGCCGAGCCCTCGGCCTGCTGGCTCCACCCGCGCTCGATCGTCACGGGCCTCAACTCGTCGGCGGCTCTGCCGTCTGGTCGCGTCATGCTTGCTCCATTTCTTGACGCCTCACCGCGACGGCGAGGGTCGGACGATCGGGACGGTCCCCGTGAACGGCTCGACGCGGACGACCTCCGGCCCGAGGAATCGAGCCGCGAGCCGCTTGAACGCGACCGGGTCGTCGCCGGTCGCCTCGAAGACGTGCCGGGGCGGGTCGTCGGAGGTGCGCTCGATGCCGTGCCGCACGAGCGTGCGGTACACGTCGAACGCCGTCTCCTCCGCCGACGAGATGAGCGTCACCTCCGGCCCCATGACGTACTGGATGGCCGCGGCGATGAGCGGATAGTGCGTGCACCCGAGGATGAGCGTGTCGACGCCCGCGTCGCGCAGCGGCGAGAGGTACTCCTCGGCCGCCGCGAAGAGGTCCGGGCCGCTCGTCACGCCCGCCTCGACGAATTCGACGAATCGCGGGCACGCGCGCGTCACGATCTCGAGGTCGCTCGCCGCGGCGAAGGCGTCCTCGTACGCGAGCGAATTGATCGTCCCGACCGTGCCGATGACGCCGACGCGGCGATTGCGCGTCTGCCGTACCGCCGCCCGGACCGCCGGCTGGATGACCTCGAGGACGGGGATCCCGGCGCCGGCCGTGAATCGCTCGCGCGCGTCCCGGAGCATCGCCGCCGAGGCGGTGTTGCACGCGATCACGAGTGCCTTGACGCCCGAGGCGACCATGTCGTCGAGGACGGCGAGCGCGAGCTCGCGGACCTCGGCGATCGGCCGCGGTCCGTACGGGCCGTTCGCCGTGTCGCCGACGTAGAGGATCGACTCGCGCGGGAGCTGGTCGATGATCGCTCGAGCGACCGTCAGGCCGCCGACGCCGCTGTCGAAGACCCCGACCGGCGCGTCGCTCACCGCTCCATCGTAGGTCGCCCGCCCGGAGCGGGCGGCGATATCGTCGAGCCATGCCCTCGACCGCGCTCATGACGGACCGGTACGAACTGACGATGCTCGATGCCGCGATGGGGTCCGGCCGGCACGAGCGCGAATGCGTCTTCGAGGTCTTCGCGCGCCGGCTCCCCGAGGGTCGCCGCTACGGGGTCGTCGCGGGCACCGGCCGCCTCATGGACCTCGTCGAGGCATTCCGCTTCGGTCCCGCGGAGCTCGACTGGCTCCGCAAGCAGCGCGTCGTGAGCGATCGGGCGATCGACTGGCTCGCCGAGTATCGCTTCCGCGGTACGATCCGCGGCTACCGCGAGGGCGAGCTGTACTTCCCCGGCTCGCCCATCCTCATCGTCGAGGGGACGTTCGCCGACGCCGTCATCCTCGAGACGATCGTGCTCTCGGTCCTCAACCACGACTCCGCCGTCGCCTCGGCCGCGAGCCGCATGGTCAACGCCGCCGACGGCCGACCGATCGCCGAGATGGGGAGCCGCCGCACCGCGGAGTCGAGCGCGATCGCCGCGGCGCGCGCCGCATTCCTCGCTGGCTTCGCCTCGACGAGCAACCTCGAGGCGGGCCGCGCGTGGGGCATCCCGACGATGGGCACGGCGGCGCACTCGTTCACGCTCCTGCACGACAGCGAGGCGGAGGCGTTCGCCGCGCAAGTCGAGGCGCTCGGCCCGGGCACGACGCTCCTCGTCGACACGTACGACATCGAGGAGGGCGTCGAGACGGCCGTGCGCGTCGCGGGGACCGGACTCGGCGCGATCCGGCTCGACTCGGGCGACCTCCCGGTCCTCGTCGGCAAGGTCCGCGAACAGCTCGACCGGCTCGGCGCGCGCGGGACGCGCATCACGGTCACGAGCGACCTCGACGAGTACACGATCGCGGCGCTGCGCGCGGCCCCGGTCGACGCCTACGGCGTCGGCACCTCCGTCGTGACGGGCTCCGGGCACCCCGCTGCCGGGATGGTCTTCAAGCTCGTCGCCCACCGGGACGACGCCGGCGAGTGGATCCCTGTCGCGAAGCGATCCGCCGCGAAGGCGACGGTGGGCGGTCGGAAGGTCGCCGCACGGCGGCTCGAGCGCGGCACCGCGGTCGAGGAGCTCGTCTACGTCGACGAGCCCGCCGGGGCCGAGCTCGACGGCCGCGCCCTCATGGCGACGTTCGTCGAACGCGGGCAATTCGTCGAAGCGCACCGCGGCCCGGACGGGCTCGCGCGCGCCCGCGAGCACCACCGCGCCGCGATCGCGGAGCTCCCGCTCGACGCGCTCCGACTCGGCAAGGGCGATCCGGCGATCCCCACCCGCTACGTGTGAGGCGCTACTCCGCGAGGCGCGAGTAGATCTCCTTGCAGGCGGGACACACGGGGAACTTCTCCGGGTCGCGGGTCGGGACCCACTTCTTGCCGCACAGCGCACGGATCGGCTTGCCGGTCACCGCGGACTCGACGATCTGATCCTTGCGGGCGTAATGCGAGAAGCGATCGTGATCGCCCTCCTCCGTGAGCTCGCCCTCGAGGAGCTTCTCGAGTTCGCGATCGAGGACATCGGTACCGCCGCCGGTGTGCTCGGTGTCAGCCATGCGGCGAGTCTAGACCGCGCGGCTCACGGCCGAGTGCGCGCTCAATTCCGCTGGAGAAACGCGTTGAGCTCGGGCGCCCGGCGCCAGACGACGGCGGCGCCGATCTCGATGCCGATGACGAGGAGAGCCGGGCCGAGGCCGTAGCCGAGCGCCGTCGCGATCGGCACGAGGGCGGGGTCGCCCAGGAGGCCGAGCGCCATGATCCCGCCGACGGGCACGCACAGGAGCACGGCGATCAGGAGGGACACGCCCTGCTTGAGCGGTTCGCCGCCGCCCGAGTACTGCGGTTGCGCGAAGGGGCTGTCGCCGGGCGCGACCGCCGGGTACGGGGCGATGGCGGAGGCGGCGCTCCCGACGCCGAGCGCGGCGGTGAGCGCGAACACGCTGAGCGACAGGAGCGGGACGAACATGTCGTCGTCGGCCATGAGGACGGCGGTGAGCCAGCTCCCGAACACCGCGATTGCGAGCCCGATGACGAGCGGCGGCACGACGCGCCCCCAGCGGTCGGCGCGCCCGGGGACGGCCGTGACGACATGGAGCCAGAACGCGGTGCCGTCGAGCGCGAGGTCGTTGTGGATGCCCCAGCCGAACAGCAGGCACACGACCGGAACGGCGAGCCACGCGACCGCGCTCGCCGGGATGCCCGCGATGAGGAACGACGCCGCGAGCACGAGCGGGACGAGCGGGAGGATGAGCGCGGGAACGACGTATCGGGGGTCGCGCATCCAGTACACGATGCTCCGGGCGGCGACGACGCCCGTCGCGGTGTCGGGCAGCGCCTCGAACACCCCGAGGCCGACGCGGGTGCGCTCCGTCCGCACGCGCTCGCGCGAGTGGAGGGAATGCCGGACGACCGCGAGCCACGCGAGCCAGAGGAGGCCGACGGTCGCGGCGGCGAGGAGGATGCGCAGCCACGCGGCGCCCGCGTTCCCGGCCGCGATGTCGCCCGGTGCCGCCCACGGGGCGGCGAACGGGAGCCACGCGAGCCAGTCCGCGATCCGCCGCAGCGCGGTCGAGCCGGAGGCCGCCCAGTCGAGGATGGCGAGCATCGCCGCGAGCGGCGTCGCGGCGGCGACGACCGCGAGCGCGAGGATGCCGCCGAGGTTCCGGAGGATGAGGCCGTTCGACGCGATCGCGGCGGCGAGCTGGGCGCCGATGACGCACGCGGCGAGGATGAGGAGCGCCGAGAGGAACGCCATGAGGCCCGGGCCGGGGCCTTCGCGCGCCCACAGCGTGACGTGCACGCCGAGGCCGACGACGAGGAGGAGCGCGGGAACGCCGATGAGCCCGGCGAGGGCGAGACCGGCGGCGAGCGGGAGCGGCCGGAGCCCGAAGAGCGCGAACGACCGGGGATCGAGGCCGTCGTCGACGCGGAACACGAACGGCAGGAGCCAGAACCCGAGGACGACGATGGAGCCGATCGCGAGCGTCGCGGCGCGGCGCAGCTCCGCGGTCGTCGACGCGCCGGCGTCGGCGAGCGCGGCGATCCCGACGAGCGCGAGGACGACGAGCCCGATGCCGACGAGGAGCGCGAGTCCTTCGTCGCGGGAGCGCAGGTGCGCGCGGTTCGCGAGGGACAGGAGCTTCAGCTCGAGAAGCGATGCAACCATGTGAGATCCGCGATCGATTCGGCGTGGCCGCCGGCGAGGTCGATGAAGCGCTCCTGGAGGCTCCGGTCGCCCCGCACCTCGTCGACGGTCCCACCCGCGATGAGGCGGCCCTCGACGATGACGGCGACGTGGTCGCAGATGCGCTGGACGAGCTCCATGCTGTGGCTGGACAGGAGCACGGTGCCGCCGGCGGCGGCGAAGTCGCGGAGGATCTGCGCGACGGTCATCGCCGAGACGGGGTCGACCGACTCGAAGGGCTCGTCGAGGACGAGGAGCCGCGGCGCGTGGATGAGCGCGGCGGCGAGCGCGATCTTCTTGAGCATGCCCGACGAGTAGTCGCTCACGAGTCGCCCCATCGCGTGCTCGACTCGGAAGGCGTCCGCGAGCTCCT
>Ga0180217_1001739_pt1 | contig 22268 bp, 20 predicted proteins | sample eDN3rd37CBELigOP_FD_128521 | JGI IMG/M metagenome (GOLD analysis project Ga0180217, IMG submission 128521) | Enriched Organic Plus compost microbial communities from Emeryville, California, USA - eDNA 3rd pass 37_C BE-Lig OP (version 2) (version 2) ... | reverse complement strand
CTGACGCTTGGCGTATCGGCGGGTTTCCTGCTGCGCGTTCCGCAAACCTTCCGATAGGTCGATTTCGCCCCGGACGACCGCCGCCAGTTCGCGATAGCCGACCGCCTTCATGGCCGGCAGGTTAGGATCGAGGTTCCGAGCGGCCATGGCGGCGACCTCTTCCAGGGCGCCCTGAGCCACCATGGCTTCGAGCCGCGCATCACACCGCGCGAAGAGGGCGGGCCGCGGCGGGTCGAGGGCGACCGCGGCCCAAGCGCCGGGCGCGATGGCCGGATCGGTGCGCGCCTGCCAGTCGCTGAGCGACGTGCCGGTCGCGACATAGACCTCCCAGGCGCGGGTCAGGCGCTGGCGATCGGCGGGGGAGATGCGCGCCTCGGCCGCGGGATCGGCCTTGGCCAGACGCTCCCGGAACGCGGCCTCACCAAGAGCGTCGAACTCCGCGGCCACGGCCTCGCGGACGCCGGCGGGCGTATCGGGCACCTCGGCGAGGCCGTGGGTGAGGGCGCGGAAATAGAGCCCGGTGCCGCCGACCACCACGACGGGGCGGCCTCGGCCGTTGATCTTACCGATGAGCGCCGTCGCCGCGCGCAACCAGCGGCCCACCGACCAGCCGTCGGCGGCGTCGGCCACGCCGAACAGGTGATGCGGCGCCTGGGCTTCCTCCTCGGGCGAGGGACGGGCGGTGAGCAGGCGCAGGTCGCGGTAGAGCTGCAGGGCGTCGGCGTTGACGATCTCCGCCCCGGCCTGGCGCGCCAGGCGCAGGGCGAGCGCCGACTTGCCGCTTGCGGTCGGCCCGGCGATCAGCCAGATGCGGGGCTCCATGCAGATCGCCCTTACCCTTGTCGGTCCCGATTCAGATGCGGCGGCGAGCGCCGTCGCCACCCTGACCCCAGCGCTCGCAGGCGCGCACGCCCGCGTCAAGGAGCCCCGCGTCCTAGGCGACGGCGCCCTGGACCTGCTGGTCGAGGCGCCGGCTATCGCCCCGGTGCGCGCCGCGGCCGAGGCGGCGCTGGCCTCCTGGCCGGTGGACGTCTGCGTCCAGCCCTGGAACGGCCGCAGGAAGCGGCTGCTGGTCGCCGACATGGATTCGACCATCATCGGCTGCGAGTGCATCGACGAACTGGCCGACTTCGCAGGCGTGAAGGAGAGGGTTTCGCAGATCACCGAGCGCGCCATGCGCGGGGAACTGGATTTCGAGGCGGCCCTGCGCGAGCGGGTGGCCATGCTGAAGGGCCTGCCGCTCTCGGCCTTGCAGCAGGCCTTCGACGAGCGGGTGCGGCTCAATCCCGGAGCGCGGATCCTCGTGCGGACCATGGCCGAGCACGGCGCGCGATGCGTGCTGGTCTCCGGGGGCTTCACCTTCTTCACGAGCCGGGTCGCGGCCGCGGCGGGTTTCCACGCCGACCGGGCCAACATCCTGCATCACGACGAGACGGCTCTCGCGGGCACGGTGGGCGAGCCGATCCTGGGCCGCGAGGCCAAGCTGGCGGCGCTGCAGGACGAGGCGCAGGGGCAGGGGATCACGCTCGCCGAAACCCTGGCGATCGGCGACGGGGCCAACGACCTGGGCATGATCGAGGCGGCGGGGCTGGGCGTGGCCTACCGCGCCAAGCCGATCGTGGCGGCGCAGGCCGACGCCAAGGTCGACCATGCCGACCTGACGGCGCTGCTCTACTTCCAGGGCTATCGAGCCGACGAGTTCGTAATCGACTGAAGCGCGGTTTGATTTTGGTTCGGCGCGATCGAGAGCTAGAAGCGCCGCTATGAGCCTGCCGCGCAAACCTATGGCCGTCGTCTTCGATATGGACGGCCTGCTCTGCGACACCGAGGTGGTCTATCGCGACGCCATGATCGCGACGGCGGCCGAGCACGGCCACGATATGCCCATGGCGCTGTTCAAGAGCATGATCGGCCTGCCGGCGCCGGCAGGCGACCAGAAGGTGCTGGACCATTTCGGGGGCGACTTTCCCATCGCGGCGTTCAACGCGCGGGTGCTGGAGCATGTGGAGGCGGCGTGCCTGGCCGGGATCGCGCTCAAGGCGGGCGTGGTCGAACTGCTCGACCACCTCGACGAGCTCGCATTGCCGCGGGCGATCGCCACCTCGTCCAGTCACCGGGCGGTGGAGGCGCATCTCGGTCACAGCGGGATCATCCCGCGGTTCCACACGGTGGTGGCGCGGGGCGACTACGCCCGCGGCAAGCCCAATCCCGACCCGTTCCTGACCGCCGCGGAGCGGCTGGGCGTGCGGCCGCAGGACTGCCTGGCCCTGGAGGACAGCCATAACGGCGTGCGCGCTGCGGCGGCCGCGGGCATGATGACGGTGATGGTGCCGGACCTGCTCGATCCCACGGAAGAGATGCAGTCGCTCTGCGTGCGCATCGCCCGTGACCTGCACGAGGTGGAGGCCTGGATCAGGGCCGCGGCTTAGCCGCGCTGAGGCGGCCCCTCGGTCAGCCTTGCGGCTCACAGCTCCCCCAGAGAGGGTAGCATCCAAAGGACTTCCTACGCCGTTGGGGAGGGTGGCCGCGTGTGGCCGGCTTCTTTCCTCCCCCATTTTGATGGGGGAGGGAAACCGGCGCAGCCGGTGGGGGGGCCGGTTCAAGCTCGATGCGAGCCGCGGGCCCCCTCCACCACCCTTCGGGTGGTCCCCCTACGCCGCTGCGCAGGGGAGGAAAAGCCCTCTTCGGCTCGCCTTAGCGGCGCTGTTGGGCGGGCGCGGGGGGCGGGGCTGGCGGCGGGGCGGCGGGGGCCTGTTTGAAGCGCTCGACCGTGTCCCTCACGACATTGGCGGGAATGGCGAAGGCCAGGCCCGCGCCGGGCTCGCCGCGGGACTCGCGGGCGCTGGCCATGCCGATGACCTGACCGCCGGCGTTGAGCAGCGGTCCGCCGGAGCCGCCGGCCGTCAGGGCCGCGTCGGTCTGGATATAGGATTTCACCGGACCGCTGAGCGCGCCCTGGGCGAAGGGGTCGTCTTCATCGACCGGCGCGGCGCCGATCTGGCGGTTCACGGCCGAGACGATGCCGGAGGTGGCGGTGCCCACGAGCCCGTACGGCGCGCCCATCAGCAGCACCGGCTGGCCGGCCTTGACCTGGTTGCTGTCGGCGAAGGAGAGGGCGATCAGCGGCTTGCCGGGAGTCACGCGGAAGACCGCCACGTCCACCGCCTCGTCGGCGCCCACCAGCTCCGCTCGGGCGACGCTGCCGTCGGCGAAGACCATATTGACCACCGGCAGTCCGCCGGTGACGTGAGCGGCCGTGACGACCAGGCCGTCGGGCGAGACCACGAAGCCAGAACCCATCTGCATGGTGTCCTGATCTCCCGATCCGGACACCGTGACCATGACCGTCGCCGCCTGAGCGCGGTCGACGGCGCCGGCGAAGTTGGTGGCGCCCCGCACCGCTCCGTCATCGGACCTGTGGGTCAGGCCCCATCCGATCAGGAGCAGGATGATCAGGACGATGACGCCGGCCGCGGCGTAAAGAAGCTGTTGAGTGCGCAAGGCGGGCTCCGACGAACTAACTCACCGCCAAAGCGGCTAAGGCGCAGCTTGGTTCCATGGCGGGAGTGCGACGAAGTGGACACCGAAGACGGCGAATTCTTGGCCTATCGCCCCTCAGGCGAACTTGCGCGGGCCGACACCGCCTTCTCATAGGCCGCCATGAGTTCCTGGGACACCCGGCGGGCCGGGGCTGGGGCGGCGAGGTGCAGGTGCCGCAGCTCGTCCATGAAGGCGTTCCAGAGCGGGGGGCCGCCCTGTTCCAGCAACTCGGCGCGGATGGATAGCTCCATGCTTGGCTTGGTGTGCCGCAGGCCCCAGGCGGCCATGTGGGCGAGCAGGGGCACGAGTTGGATCGAGGCTTCGGTGAGGCTGTAGACGCCCTTTTGCCTATGGCTGGGGTCGGCCCGACGGGTGAGCAGCCCGGCGGCGGTCAGCCGCTTGAGACGGTCGGCCAGGACGTTCGAGGCGATCCCCTCCTCACTCTGGGCCAGGAGCTCCCCATAGGTGCGGCGGTTTCCGAACATGACGTCGCGGATGACGATCAGGCTCCAGCGATCGCCGAGCATTTCGATCGTCAGATTGATCGGGCAACCGGATCGGCCTTCTTGCGACATCGGGACTCCAAAGCAGACTGCTTGCAATATGCAATTGGTTCGCTAGGGTTCAACCCATTGCAAATGACAAGTGGTTGGATGGAGATCTGAACGATGGCGCTGGCGCTCTATGGCCACCCCTTCTCCTCGTACACGCAGAAGGTGCTCATCGCGCTCTATGAGAACGGGACGCCGTTCGAGTTCCGCACCATCGCGCCGGACGAGCCGGAGAACACCAACGAATGGCTCAGGCGCTGGCCCCTGCGGAAATTCCCGCTGCTGGTGGACGGCGAGCGCCAGGTGGTCGAGACCAGCATCATCATCGAATATCTCCAGCTGGTTCATCCCGGCCCGGTGAAGCTGCTGCCCGCCGATCCGATGGCGGCGTTGGAGGTGCGGTTCCTCGACCGCTTCTTCGACCTGCACGTGATGAACGCCGCCCAGCATGCGGTCGACGGCGCCTTGAGCGGCGTTGCGTCGAAACGCGAGGAGGGCATGGCGACGGCCGTCGAGAAGCTGGAGCGCGCCTATGGCTGGCTCGAGGGCGAACTGGCGGGCCGGACCTGGGCGACGGGTGAGGACTTCACCATGGCCGACTGCGCGGCCGCGCCGTTCCTGTTCTACGCCGATTGGACGCACGAGATCTCAGCGGCCTATCCGACGGTCCGCGCCTATCGTTCGCGGCTGTTGGAACGGCCGTCCTTCGCGCGGGCGGTGGACGAGGCGCGGCCCTATCGGCCGCTGTTTCCGCTGGGGGCCCCGGATCGGGATTGAGGATTCGATGGGGTGCCTACGGGCGATCAGGTGCTACTCGTCCAGAAGGCTGAGGCACGCAGTGATGGCGTTTTCCTGACTGTGAACTCACCGGGCCGAAATGGCTTTGCACCCGGAGGCACCTCGGCCGTTTCGCCATCCATAAAGACAAAGGCCAGTAGAGCGAAAGAGGCTCGAAACGCCGCATATGTCATCGACGCCTTGCCTCCCACAGTCTTTTGAACACCGTATTGAAATTGGTTTTCGACTGTCCATCGGCCTTGGCTGAGCGTGGAGGCTTCAGGGAAAATCTCGTGAATCTCGCTCGGCAATCCGCCTTCGAGAACGTCTACATTTGAATAGATTCGAACGATGATCTTGCCTGTCTCAGGAACGATTTCGCCAGTCTCCTGAAAATGCATGGCTAAACCCAGGCGGACCGCAAACGCCTCTAAATGAGCTTCGGCTGTGGTTCCCCCTATCTGGAGAAAACCACCATCTGCATCGGTGAGGCCCAACTCACGCTGCCGGCGTTTCTGAAGTGCGCGGGAAGGAAGGAGCGACTCCAATAACCCCGGCGCATTGTTTGAAATGGTGCTGAGGTACTTCTTTACCTCGGCATGCTGCTCAGGAGTTTCTAAGTCCGGATATAGCCGACCAATGAATGCGCAGATTGCGTCGGTTAGACCAGCTCCGTTGTTGCACGGTTGGCAACTAGGAAACTCCAATCCCTCCGGTCGAAGTTTGCCATCGAACATGCTTTTAGGGGGCATGTGGTCCAACGTCGTTGCAGCAGTTTGGCCGCCGCAATAAATGCAGCGACCCCCGCTGCGCGCCAAAATGGAGGCCTTACGTTTCTTTCCCTGCCCCATCGTCGCATCTCTTTCTCAAGTTCAGGCGGGGGCTCTGATCCCTAACGGGCGCTGGGGCCGCGTTCGAAGTATTTGAAAAAGGCGCTGTCGGGCGAGAGGACCATGGTGGTGTCGCCTTGGCCGAGGGAGGCCTCGTAGGCCTGCATCGAGCGGTAGAAGGCGGCGAAAGCCGGGTCCTTGCCGAAGGCCTGGGCGAAGAGACGCGTACGGACGGCGTCGCCCTCGCCTCGGGTGGTTTCGGCCTGCTCGCGCGCGGTGGCGAGGGTGATGGCGACTTCCTTGTCGGCGCCGGCGATGATCTCGCGCTTTTCCTGCTCGCCCTGGGCGCGGATGCGGGCGGCTTCCTGCTGACGGCTGGTCTGCATGCGCCGATAGACCGACTCCTGGATCTGGGCGGGATAGTCGGCCCGCTTGATCCGCACGTCGATGATCTCGATGCCCAGGCGCGAAGAACGGGCGCGGGCGGCGACATCGGCCTTGGTCTGGGCGAGCAGAGCCTCGCGGCGACCGGAGATGATGTCGTTGGAGGTCGCCGTGCCGAGCACCTGGCGCAGGGAGGAGTTCACCAGCCGCTCGATGCGGTCGCTGGCGGTCTGTTCGTCGCGCAGGGTGCGGTAGTACTGCAGCGGGTTGGAGACGCGGTAGCGGACGAAGGCGTCGACCACGAGACGCTGCTGGTCGGCGGCGGTGATTTCTTCCTGGGCCGCCTCGATGGCGAGGTTGCGCTTGTCGAACTGGATCACCGTCTCGATGAAGGGGACCTTCATCTTGAGGCCAGGACCCGGGTCGGTGGGGGCGTTGATGATCCGGACCGGCTCGCCGAGGCGGACGATGACCGCCTGGCGCCGCTGATCGACGATGAAGAAGGTCTGCGACAGGACGATCAGCACCACGGCGGCGATGACGCCCAGGACGGCGTAGTTGCGGCTCATCGGGCGGCTCCCGTGGTCGGCGCCTCAGCGGCGGGCGCGGCGGCGGTGGGGGCGGCTTCGCCCGCCGGACGCGGCGTGCTGCGCGGACGGAAGACGTCGGGCGGCAGGATGATCGGGGCGCTGGCGCCCTTGCCGTCGATGATCACCTTGTTCGAGTTCTGGAGCACGCGCTGCATGGTCTCGATATAGAGGCGGTCCTTGGTCACGCCGGGCGCGCGGCGGTACTCGTTATAGATCTGGTTGAAGCGGGCGACGTCGCCGGTGGCCTCGCGCACGGCCTGCTCGCGATAGCCCTCGGCGGACTGGATGAGCTTGGCCGCGTCACCCTTGGCCTCGTTGACCACCCGGTTGCGATAGGTGTTGGCCTCGTTGCGGGCCGATTCCTGGTCCTGACCGGCGCTGTTCACGTCGCGGAAGGCCGCGGCGACCTCGGCCGGCGGGTTGGCCGAGCGGATCTGGACCTCCACCACGCTGATGCCGGCGCCCCAGGAGTCGAGGGTGCGCTGCATGAGCTCGGCGGTCTGGGCCTGCACCTGGCCGCGGCCGGTGGTGAGGATGGCCTGGAGGTCCGACTTGCCGACCACCTCGCGCATGGCGCTCTCGGCGGCGGCCTTCACCGAGACGTCCGGGTCGCGGAGGGTGAAGACATAGGCGCGGGCGTCGGCCACGCGCCAGGTGACGCTGAAATCCAGGTCGACGATGTTCTCATCGCCCGTGAGCATGAGGCTCTCTTCGGGCATGTCGTTCTCGCCCACGCCGCCGATGTCGATGCGGTTGAGGGTGGTGACCGGCACCTTCTCCACGCGCTCGATGGGGGCGGGCAGGTGATAGCGGATGCCCGGGGTCTCGGAACGCGAATAGGCGCCGAAGGTGGTGACGACGGCCACTTCGTTGGGCTGGACGATATAGACGCCGGACAGCGCCCAGAGCGCGACGCCGACGCCGGCGACCGCGGCGATCGCGCCGGGGCGCACGCCATCTCCGCCAGGGCCGGTGAAGAAGTCGCGCATACGGTTCTGCAGGCGTTCGAAGGCGGCGTTCAGTTCAGGGCCTTCGGGCCGGCGAGGACCCCGCGGGCCGCCTCCGCCGCCGCCCAGCGGGCGGCGCGGGCCAGGCTTCTTGTCACCATTCCCGTCATTGGGGGGCGGCGCGCCCCAAGGACCGGGGTTCGCGTTATCATTCCAAGGCATGGTCGCGTCGTGTGGCTTTCGTGTCGGCGCGGCCGCGTCGTCCGCCCTCGCTGGGCTTGTAAACCGGCGCTGTGAGCCGGATATGTGGCCCAAAGCCGATTAAAGCAAGACAAAGGGCCGTATGGAGCCAAGAAACGAAGACCGTGAAGCGGCGCTTTCGGCGCTCGATCGGGTGCTGGATCCGAGGTCCGGCAAGGGATTGACCTCCGCCGGTCTGGTCCGTGGCCTGACGGTCGGGCGCGGGCGCGCCGGCTTCATGCTGGAGGTGCCCGCGAGCGAGACCGCGCTCTACGCCCCGGTTCGCGACGAGGCCGAACGGGTGCTGGCCGGCCTGCCGGGCGTGGCCAAGGCGCAGGTGGTGCTGACGGCGGAGCATCCCTCGGCGCCTCCGGCCGAGGGCGTGACCCGCGTGCGCAAGGGCGCGCGCGTCGCCCAGGACCCGCAGGCGGCGCCCGCGCCTCCGGCGGACGCGGCGCGGCCCGACCATGTGAAGCGCGTCATCGCCGTGGCCAGCGGCAAGGGCGGGGTGGGCAAGTCGACGGTCTCGGTGAACCTGGCCGCGGCCTTCGCCGCGCAGGGCCTGCGGGTGGGTCTGCTGGATGCGGACGTCTATGGGCCGTCGGCGCCGCGGATGCTGGGGATCGACGAGGAGCCCGCCTTCGAGGGCGGCAAGCTGCAGCCGCTGCGCGCCTGGGGCCTGAAGGTGATGTCGATCGGCTTCATGGTCGACGAGGGGGCGCCGATGATCTGGCGCGGGCCGATGGCGTCCTCGGCCGTGCGCCAGATGATGAACGACGTGGCGTGGGGGACGGAGGCCGAGCCGCTCGACGTGCTGGTCGTCGACCTGCCGCCGGGGACCGGCGACATCCAGCTGACCCTGATCCAGAAGATGAAGATCGACGGGGTGGTGATCGTCTCGACCCCGCAGGAGATCGCCCTGATCGACGCGCGGCGGGCGGCCTCGATGTTCAGGAAGACGGCGACGCCGATCCTGGGCGTGATCGAGAACATGGCCTTCTTCACCGACCCGAGCTCGGGCGCGCCGATCCCGATCTTCGGGTCCGGCGGGGCCAAGGCCGAAGCCGAGCGGCTGGGCGTGCCGCTGCTCGCCGAGATCCCGCTGGAGATGACGCTGCGCGAGGCCTGCGACGCCGGCCGGCCGCTGGTGGCGACCGAGCCGGAGAGCGCGGCGGCCAAGGCGTTCGCCGCCGCAGCCAAGGCGCTGGGCTGAGCCGCCGGGCGGCGGCCCCTCCGTCTCGCCTGCGTTGGTCCACCTCCCCTGGAGGGGATCTCTAGCGCGGGGCGTCGACGGCGACGCTGGCGCCGCTGACGGCGTCGAGGAGGCTCGCCTCGGCGGCCAGGGCGTCGCGCTCGTCGAGGCGGCGACGGACCTCGGCGTGACGCTTGGCGTCCAGCTTCCAGCCGATGAAGGCCGCGCCGCCGAAGAAGACGAAGATGATCGGCGCGAAGACATAGCAGAGCTCCAGCCCGCGAATGGCCTCGGCGGTGTTCACCGCGCCCTCGCCGGCGTTGTACCCGACGAGGTCGAGGACCGTGAAGCTGATGCCGACGGTGATGGCGGTGCCGATCTTCTGGGTGGTGGTGACGAGGGCGTAGAGCAGGCCCACCCGCTCCTTGCCGGTCTCCAGGCGGACCTCGTCGGCGACGTCGGCGACCATGGCCCGCACGATCAGGATGAAGGCCGAGGAAACGAAGCCCACCGAGATCATGCCGGGAATGGCCAGGGCCATGGTTGCCGGCGGGATGAGCATCAGGGCCGACTGGCTGACGGCGTAGGCGACCGCCGAGACGATCAAGGCGCGGTGCTTGCCGATCTTCTGGGCGAGCCAGCCCCAGAACATGGCTCCGACCAGGCCGGCGGCGATGAAGAGCACCAGCAGGAAGTTGGTCTGCTGATGCGAGTAGCCGCGCGCGTCATGGAAGAAGAAGAGGTAGAGGGCCGCGGTGGTGCCCGGGCCGAGCGCCATGAAGAGGTCGGCGAAGATCAGCCGCGCCATCTCCGGCCGGCGGACGAGCGCCCAGTAGTCCGCGAGGGTGACCTTCTCCTTGGCGACGTCGATGGCCACGCGCTCGGGCGTGACGAGGAGGCAGATGGCGAGGGTCAGCGGGACGGCGATGATGCAGAACCAGCCCATGGCGTGGACGCCGTTGGCGCCTTCGCCGCGCGGGCCGAGCGCCAGCGGAAGCAGCAGGATGAGCACCGCGCCCACGACGCCGACCGCCTGGATGACGCCATAGACCCGCGAACGATCGTGATAGTCGGTCGCCAGCGAGGCCCCCCACGCGGCCTGCGAAAGCGTCAGGATCGAGACGCCGAGATAGAGCACCAGCAGCCAGCCGATCAGATAGGCCTCGGTGATGCCGGGCCTGGCCATGAAGAGCATGTAGCAGGCGGCCATCACGATCGGCGCGCCGATGACGAGCCAGAGCCGATAGCGGCCGAACCGGGTGTTGGTGCGGTCCATGGCCATGCCCAGCAGCGGGTCGAGCGCCATGTCGATCAATCGAACGATGGTGAAGGCGCCGCCGACCGCGGCTAGGGAAAGGCCGATCGCTCCGGCGAAGAACCGGGGCAGATAGACGGCCATGACCAGGCCGATCGCTGCGATCGGAAGGGCCGTGGAGGAAAAGGCCATGACCACGGGCAAGGGCAGCCGGTGGCCGCCGTGGGCGGAACTCGCCATGAACGCCTCAAATTGTCGGGCCCCTAATGTGGCGGGGCGGTTCAAAAACGAGCCCGGCGCGTGCGCCGGGCCAGGGACTCACAGAAATGGTTTGTAACTATCCGCCCGGTTGGGGCCGGCCGGCAATGGCCGTTTCGACGGTCACGGTCTCAATGACCGCATTTTCGGTGGTGATGGTCTCCACCGTGACCGTCTGGGTGTAGAGGGCGTCGCGCTCGTCGAGCTGGCGCCGGATCTCGGCGTGGCGGCGCGCGTCGAGGCCGTAGCCGATCATGCAGGCGCCGCCGAGCATCACGAAGACGATCGGTCCGATGAGATAGGCGAGCTCGAGATTGCGGATCGCCTCGGGCGTATTGATCACGCCTTCCTTCGCCTGGTAGCCGACCGCCTCCAGCACCAGGAAGGTGAGGCCGATGGAAAAGGCGCCGGCGATCTTCGAGGTCATGGTGGTGATGGCGTAGAGCAGGCCCGAGCGCTCCTTGCCCTGTTCCAGCCGCACCTCGTCGGCGATGTCGGCGGTCATGGCGCGGGTGAGCACGTTGAAGCCGGCGGCCAGGAAGCCAGCCATGAACATCGGGCCGATGGCGATCAGCATGTTCCCCTTGGGGATCAGCATCAGCGAGCAGAGGATCAGGGAATAGCCGGTGGTGGCGACCATCACCGCCCGGTGCTTGGAGATCGCCATGGCCAGCCGCCCCATAAGCGGCGCGCCCGCGAAGCCCGCGAGGATGTAGACGGCCAGGAGGATGGACGCCTGGCCGGTGGTGAAGCCGCGGCTGTCGGTGAAGAAGAAGAGGTAGAGGGCGCTCATCCAGCCGGGGCCGAGGGCCAGGCAGAGGTCGGCGGCGAGGATCCGCGCCATGCTGGGCCGCGAAACCAGGGACCAGTAGTCGCGCAGGCGGAACTGGTGGCCCGGAACGTCGGGCGCGATCCGCTCGGGCGTGCGCCAGACGACGAGCCCGACGGCGATGGGCGTGAGCAGCAGGATGAACCAGCCCATGGTCTCGACATTGCCGGAGTCGGGCAGGCCGCGGGCTTCGGCGATGATGGGGATGGCGAGCACCGCGGCGGCGCCCAGCACCCCGACGGCCGTCATGATCCCGAAGACGCGGGAACGGTCGTTATAGGCCGGGGCCAGGGTGGCGGCCCAGGCCGCGTGGGAGAGGCTGAGGATCGAGGTGCCGAGATACATGACCAGCAGCCAGAAGATCAGGTAGCCGATGCCCACGCCCTCTCCCGGCATGAACAGCCAGTACATGGCGGCCATCAGGAAGGGCGCGCCCACCAGGGTCCAGACCCGATATCGCCCCCAGCGGGTGCGGGTCTTGTCCATCACCCAGCCCAGCAGGCCATCGACCGGGATGTCGATCATGCGGACGATGAAGAAGGCCGTGCCGACGGCGGCGAGGCTGACGCCGAGGTGGCTGGCGTAGTGGCGCGGCAGATAGACCGCTACGGCGATGATCACCGCCTGTATGGGCAGGCTGGTGGCCGCGAAGGCGAATATGGTCGAAAGCGGCAGCGTACTGGCGCGTGGCGCCGGCGAGGCCTGGGTCAAGGTTCGTTTCTCCCTAGGGCGGGCGAGCCTCTGACGGGCCTGCTCCTTGCCGCTAGGTTACGCGCGATCACCTAGGTTGTCGCAAGTGAATTCGTTGAAATGGAGGTGGACGGGCGCGCTTTGCACCCAAGCGACCAGTGGGTAGAACATCAGCATGTCAGAGACCTCCTCCAACCCAGCCTACGACATCTCCCTGAATTCGGCGGCGCCGGGACGGTGGACGACCTTGGCCGCGCCGGAATGGCGCAATCCCGGCGGCGGCCTGTGGGGCGGCTACGCGCTCGGCCTGTGCGTCCGCGCGCTCGAGGCCGAGCCGGAAGCGGTCGGCGAGCCTCTGTCGATGACCCTGACCTATGCGATGGGGCTGCCTTCCGGCGAGCTGGACGTGCGCACGCGTCGGCTACGGCAGGGCGGATCGGTCGGAATCTGGGAGGTCGAGCTCCGCCAGCAAGGCGCCGAAGAGGTCGGTGTCCACGGCATGGTCACCTTGGCTCGGCGGCCGCCCACGCCTCCGTTCGCATTCGCCAGCATCCCCGCCGCCGCACCTCCGGAGCAGCTGCCAAGTCCGGAGCATCCGGGCGGTCCCGAGCACTTCGGCGCGTCGGCTTTCGAGCGGCGGACCCTGGACGGCTTCCCGCCGACTCCACGGGGAGATTCAAGGTCCTTAGCCTGGGTGCGGCCAAGACGGGGCGTGTGGGACAAGGCGCTTCTCGCCATGGTGACGGACAATTCCGCGCCGCGGGCGATGTACGCCCTGAGCCGCGTCATGACGACGACGCTTTCCTTGACGGTCTATCTGCATGCGCGGGCCGATGAACTCGCCGAACTGGGCGACGATTTCATCTTGATCGAATGCGAAGGTCGCGTCGGCGGCGGCGGAGCCTCCGACGAACGGTCGAGCTATTGGTCGCGAGACGGACGGTTGCTGGCGACGAGCGAACAACTGGCCTGGTATCGCCAGCTGCCTCCCGCATCGCCGGAATAGGGCTGCAACCCGGCTTCAAGAGCAGACCGCCGCAAGATCGCCCCGGCGAAGAGCGATCTCGCGAGGGCGCAGCGCCTCTAGCCGCCGATGATCCAGTCGGAGCCCAGGCTGCTCAGTTGTACGCCGACGAGCACCATCTGGCCGCCGCCGTTCATGCTGATGACGGTGTCGGCTCCGACCTGCGCCACCGTGTGCTGCGTGCCAGCCTCCAGCTGCACCCGATCGCCCTGCGCGAGGTTGAAGTCGAGCACCCGGTCGAGGCCTGCATCTGCGAAGGTGTTGAAGATGTCGGCGCCGGCCCCGCCGCTTATGGTGTCGTCGCCCCGGTCGCCAGAGAGGAAGTCATCGCCAGCGCCGCCTGAGATCGTGTCGTTCGCTTGGCCGCCGCGGACGACATCGGCGCCGTCGCCGCCATCGCAGGTGTCGGCGCCCATATTGCCGTAGACGATGTCATTACCTGCGTCGCCGAAGAGCAGGTCCTCGTCCTTGCCGCCCACGACCCAGTCGTCGCCAAGGCCGCCTGAGCCGGTGTCGTTCCCCATATTGCCGTGAATGTCGTCGAAGCCAGATCCGCCCAGAATGCTGTCATTCCCTTCGTCGCCACGCAGGAAGTTGGCGCCGTCGCCCCCGCGGATCACGTCGTTTCCAGCATAGCCCTTCAGGCCATCCGCCGCCCCAGAGCCGGTGATGGTGTCCGCGCCGCCCAGGATGGTGCTGCGGACCGCCTCGTTGTCGCTGGTGTTCGCCCAGTTGACGAAGGTGGTCACCGGAACCGAGAAGTCGGAAACCTGGAAGACCATCTCGCCCTGGAAGCTTTCCTTCCAAGCCGTGACGGCGCCGCCCGCCAACTCTCCCGACGAATAGGTGAACTGGCCTTGGAACTCCTCCAGCCAGTCGCCGTCCTTCAAGGTGAAGGCCGTGGACGTGGTGAGGATCGGATCACCTTCCAGCAGATCATCGATATCGAGCGTATCGACGCTGATGCCGGCGGCGCCGGCGACGAGCAAAGCCATGACGAAAACTCCCCCTGATGCAAACAGGCCGGGAGGCTAGGGAGTGTCGATCAGGCGGACCTCCCCAATTTTGGGGAGGCGGCCTGCTATTTTTTCGCCAGGGTTAACAATGGCTTAATCGCGGTCTGGCGGCAGGCCGGGGCGGGTCTGGAGAAGGGTGGCGAGCTGCGACTGACGGGTGCGTCCGGTCTTGGCGAAGACCGCCTTCACGTGGCTGCGCACGGTGCTTTCCGCCACGCCGAGATCGGCGGCGCACTCGGCCACGGTGGCGCCGTCGATCAGCCGCAGGGTGACCCGCGCCTCCTGGGCGCTGAGTCCCCAGGCGTCGCGTAGCTGACGGATACGCTGGGTTTCGGCCTGGGCCAGCGCCTGCTGCATGGACCGGACCAACGCCTCCAGCGCCGGATGGCCAGCCTCCAGGGCCGCACGCAGCCGCGGCAGCACGCTGGGATAGAGACGGCCATAGGCCTCCGCTTGCCGCAGAAGGCGATGGTCCAGCGCGGCGCGGTCGCTCATGCTCAAGGTCCGTGGCGGCTGAGTCGGTGCAATGAGTCTAGTCGAAAGTCTCGGTGGCGCGAGAGCGGCCACGGTCGTGCAGATGGATCGGCCGGCGCCTTTTCGCGCGTGGCTGCGGCGGCTCTCGAACCGCCTCGTCCAGCGAGCGGTGACGGCCTCGATGCGGGCCTGCCTGCTTGCCGAGGCGCAGGGTCCCGAAGCGCTGGCGCGTTACGCCGAGCGGCAGCGCAAACTGCATATGAGGCTCGATGCGCCCGTGCTCGCGCGGGTGGAGGCCGAGGCCGTGCGGCAGGTGGGGCCCGGCCCGGGCTTGGCGCCCCCGCCGACACCGGCTGAATGGTTTGCGCCCAGGCGCAGCGAGCCGCGCGGCTTCGTGTTCTACGTGCATGGCGGCTCGTTCATCGCCGAACGGTCCCCGCGCATCACCCAGCTGGTCGCCCGTTTCGCCGCCTCCGCCGAGGCGCGGGTCTTCGCGCCGAGCTACCGCCTGGCGCCCGAACATCCTTGTCCAGCGGCGGTCGAGGACATCCTGGCGGCCTGGATGTGGTTCCAGGAGACATGGCCGCAGGCGCCGGTGGTGGCGCTGGCGGAATCGGCAGGGGCGGCGATCCTGCTGGCGGCGCTGCAGCAGGCGCGGAATCGCGGGCTGCCCCTACCGTCGGGCGTGGTGCTGCTGTCGCCCTGGGTCGACCTTTCGTTGCAAAGCTGGTCGGTGACCTCGGCTTCGCTGCTGGGCACGACACCCTACACCATGGAGAGCCTGGCGCTGGTCGCGCGGTTCTATCTGGATGGCCGGCCGGCGACCGACCCGATCGCCTCGCCGATGTTCGGCGGGTTCGAGGGCTTTCCGCCGATGCTGATCCACGCGAGCAAGGGCGACATCCTCTATGACGACGCCGTGCGGCTGGCCGAGGAGGTCCGCGGCGTCGGCGGCGACCTGACGATCCGCCTGTGGACCGACGAGACGCATGTCTGGGAGCGGATGGGGACGCCCAAGGCTCGGCAGTCGATCCGCCTGGCCGCCGATTTCATCCGCCGTCAGCTGGATAGAGGAGAGCCGCACCGGAGCTGACGAGGCGTCGAAGGCAAACGGGCGGCCGTTCCGTTGGAACGACCGCCCGCAAAGTCAGGTCTGGCCTTAAGACTTAGCCGCCTTGCAGCTTGCGGAAGAACTTGCCGCTCTGCTCGCCGCCGTTGACATAGGCCTGCTGGCCGGCCGGGTCGGAGATCTTGGCCCAGTTGTCGCGGACTTCCTCGACCGAGAGGCCGCCTTCGCCGAGATAGACGCCTTCGGTTTCGTAGATGCGCGACAGGGCGAAGGCGCCCGCGCCAGCGGTCAGGATCGCGCCGGTGGGAGCCTCTTCAGAGGCTAGGTAGACGACGCCGGGGGTGACGTATTCCGGCTTCAGCTTTTCCAGCACCTCGGCCGGCATCAGGTTTTCGGTCATGCGGGTGGCGGCGACCGGGCTGATGGCGTTGATGTGGATGTTGTTCTTCTGGCCTTCGAGCTTGATGGTGTTCATGAAGCCGATGATGCCGAGCTTGGCCGCGCCGTAGTTCGACTGGCCGAAGTTGCCGTAGAGGCCCGAGGACGAGGTCGTGACCACGATGCGGCCGTAGTTCTGCTCGCGCATGATCTCCCAGACGGCCTTGGTCGGCTTGACCGTGCCCATCAGGTGGACGTTCAGCACCAGTTCGAAGTCGGCGATGTCCATCTTGGCGAAGGACTTGTCGCGCAGGATGCCGGCGTTGGCGATCAGGATGTCGATGCGGCCCCAGGCGTCGATGGCCTGCTTGACCATCAGGGCGACGCCGGCGTCGTCGGTGACGGAGGAGCCGTTGGCGATGGCTTCGCCGCCGGCGGCCTTGATCTCGGCGACCACCGCCTCGGCCGCGGCCGAGGAGCCGCCGGAGCCGTCGACCGAGCCGCCCAGGTCGTTGACCACGACCTTGGCGCCGCGACGGGCCAGTTCGAGGGCGTGTTGCCGGCCCAGGCCGCCGCCGGCGCCGGTGACGATCGCGACCTTACCGTCGAAGCGGATGTCCGCCATGGAAGTCTCCCATCCAAACAGGGGTTTGAAATTTCGCTGCGGTTTGTGCGGTGCGGGAGAGATGGCGTCAAGCCGCTCCAGATCGTCGCCGAGAGGGGAGCATCTGCTGCTCAGCGCGGGGGACCCCACCCGTCTCGCCGCGTTGCGGCGATCCACCCTCCCCATGAAGGGGAGGGACTAAGGGTCACCGCGCTGCCAGAGCCGCGGCGCTGTCGCGCATGAACTTCACCAGCACCCGTTGGCCGATCAGGAAGGGCGCGTTGTCGGCGCTGACCACGACTTCCACCACGCGGTCGTCCGTGCGTTCGGTCGGATCGTCCGATTGCAGCTTGCGGGCGCCGAAGACGGCGGCGCGGCGCAGGACCTTGCCGGCGTAGATCTTGGTGGGTTCGGATTCGGGGGCGATCTGGACGGTCTGGCCGATGGCCACGTGGCTGAGGGAGCTTTCGGGAATCTCGGCGCGGACGATGCGGGCGGAGTCCGGCTCCAGGTCGAACATGTTGGAGACGTTGAGGGTGGAGGCGCCCGAGCCGGGATTGGCGTAGCGGCGGGCGATCCGGCCGTCGGTCGGCGCCCGGATAGCGGTGAGCTCAAGGTCGTAACGCGCCTCCTCGAGGGCGGCCTGGGCGGTGGCGACCGCGGCGCGCTGGGCCTGGAGATTGGCCTGGGCCTCGCGGATGCGGTCGGCGGCTTCGTCGAGCTTCTGAGCGGCGACGTAGTTGGTGGCCGCCAGGCCCTGGAGGCGCCGGTGTTCGCGCTCGGCGGTGGCGAGCTGGACTTGAATGAGGGCGATCTGGGCCTTGGCCTGATCGACGGCGGCGGCGGCGCGGGCGGCGGCGAGCTTGGCGTCGTCGTCTTCCTGCCGGGCGAGGATCTGGCCCTTCACGACCTTGTCGCCTTCCTGGACATAGACCTCGCGGACGACGCCGGCGCGGCGGGCGGCGACCTGAATCATGCCGCCTTCGACGTCGGCCTTGCCGTTGGCGACGGCCACATAGGGGCTCTTGGGCGCGGCGGCTGCGGCGGCCTTCGCCGCTTCGGCCTTCTTGGCGTTGGCCTGGCCGGAGAGCACGAACCCGCCTGCGCCGAGCAGAACAACGGCTGCGACGGCGGCGATCTTGATGCGGTTGGATTTGACGAAGGCGAACATGGCTCTGAACTAGGCTCCGACGAGCGCGGGTTGTTGTTCGGGCGGCGCGGCCTGGCCGGCGCGCCGGTCGTCGAGGATGCGGCCGTCCTCGATGTGGATGATGCGGTCGGCATAGGCCTCGAGCCGCGGGTCGTGGGTGACGCAGATGACCGCCGCGCCGTGCTCCTTGGCCGCGCGTTGCAGGAGCTTGATGACGATCTGGCCGTTCTCGCCGTCCAGCGCGCTGGTCGGTTCGTCGGCGAAGAGCAGGCGCGGGTCCTTGGCCAGGGCGCGGGCTATGGCGACGCGCTGCTTCTCACCGCCGGAGAGTTCGGCGGGACGCTGCTCGAGCCGCTTGCCGAGGCCGACCTCGGTGAGGGCGACGGCGGCGCGGTCGCGCGCCTCGGCGGGCGAGTAGCCCTTGTATTTCAGGATGGTGGTCACCTGCTGCAGGGCGGTGAGCGCGCCAAAGAGGTTGAAGCCCTGGAAGATGAAGCCGCAGTGGTCGAGGCGGAACTTGTCGATCCGGCCGGGCCGTTGGCTCCAGAGGTCCTCTCCCAGGGCGGTGACCTTGCCCGCGTCCGGACGCAGGAGGCCGGACAGCGAGGCGATCAGGGTGGACTTGCCTGAGCCGGAGGGCCCCATGACCATGGTCATCTCGCCGTGGCGGCAGTCGAAATCGACCGACTTCAGGACTTCGATATGGGTGCGGCCGGTCTTGAAGCGCTTCACGAGGCCCGAGCCCTGCAAGGCGATGGGATTTGGATGCGGGGCGTTCATCGCAGGAGGTCCGCAGGTTGGCTCTTCTTGAGGACGCCGAGGGCCATCAGGCCTGAGGCCAGGGAGATCGCCATGAGCAGCACGGCCACCACCGCGACCCAGCCGGCCGGGAAGCCCATGGGCAGGCCGCCGCTCTTGGCGAGCAGGGAGACGAGGAAGGTGAAGAGGGCGGTGGCGCCCAGGCCCACCACGCCGACCCAGAACGACAGCTCCAGCACGATCAGGCGCAGGGAACCCATGGAGACGCCGAGGGCGCGCAGGGAGGCGAACTCCTTGATGTTGGCGAGGATGGCGCCGCGCAAGGTCTGGGAGGTGATGCCGACGCCGATGAGGAAGCCCAGGAAGACCGAGAAGCCGAGGAAGATGCCGATGATCTGCTCCTTCATCAGCGCGCCCTCGTTCGCCTTGGCGAGTTCGGCCCGCGTCCAGGCGCGATAGGCGCCCTTGGCGGAGGCGTTCAGCTGGTCGCGCACGGCCTCGGCCTGGGCAGGGTCCTTGACCCGGACCATCAGGGGGCCGGTCTTCTCGCCCTTCTCGTTCATGCCGAGGCGGCGGAGGGTGTCGCGGGAGACGACCACCGAGGCCTGGTTGACGTCGGGATAGCCGTCCAGGACGGCGCGGACCCGGACCGTCTTGCCGTTGAGCGCGGCGGTGTCACCCAGCTTTACGCCAAGGCGCTTCAGGCCGGAGCGGTCGATGGCGATGGCGTTGGGCTCCATGAGCGCGATCCGCACGCTCTCTGGGTAGTCCACCGGCAGGGTGAGGGCGCCAGGTTCGGTGTCGACCATGTTCACCTGGACCCAGGTGGTGACCTGCTTCTGGCCGTCGCTGGGCTGGTTGGTCCAGCGTCCGCCGCCGCCGTCGAAGCTCGCCACCTCGGCCACGTTCGGGTTCAGGTACAGCTGCGGGCCGATGCGGCGCGGCAGGCTGGAAGGCCCGGAATTGACGAGGCTTTCCGACTTGGCGGGCATGATCATCAGGTCCGCGCGGGAGCGGTTGATGGTGGCCGTCGCCGCCTGGATCATGCCGGTGAACATGCCGACCTGGGCCAGGATGAGCAGGCCCGAAAAGGCAAGCGCGATGACCGCCGCCAGATAGCGCCGCCATTCGAAGATCAATGTCGCCAGAGCCAGTGACATGGGCCCCTCCTCAACTCCAGCATGTGTGCCAGGCGAGGCGTTGCGCCTAGTTAAATCGAGGTAAGGCGAGGGCGCCGCCCTGGTCACAGGGAAAACTGAGCGTTACAGAGTTACATCCTGCGGGCGCTCGGGGGCGCCTGCGTCCATCAGGCTGCTGATCATGATCCGACTGAAGTACGGCGCCGGCCTTGGCCTGGCCGCCGCGTTCTCGATTTCCGCCGCGCCGGCGCTCGCCGACGAGGGCATGTGGACCTACGACAACTTCCCCCTGGCCAAGGTGAACTCCGCCTACGGCCTGAAGCTCGACCAGAAATGGCTGGATCGGGTGCAGGGCGCCTCCGTCCGCCTCACCACGGGCTGCTCGGCCTCGCTGGTTTCCGGGTCCGGCCTGGTCTTCACCAACCATCACTGCGTGGTCGAATGCGTGCAGGATCTGTCGTCTGAGAAGACGGACTATGTGAAGGAGGGCTTCCTCACCGCCTCGCGTGAAGAGGAGAAGAAGTGCCCAGGCATGCAGGCCGAAATCCTGACCTCGATCACCGATGTGACCAAGGACGTGCAGGCCGCCGGCGCCGGCAAGACCGGGCAGGACTTCGTGCGGGCGCGCGATGCGGCCATGGCCTCCATCGAGAAGGCCGGCTGTGGTGATGACCAGAGCCTGCGCTGCCAGGTGGTCAGCCTCTATCGCGGCGGCCAGTTCAAGCTCTACAAGTACCGTAAGTATTCCGACGTTCGGCTGGTGTTCGCGCCGGAGTTCGCCACGGCCTTCTTCGGCGGCGATCCGGACAACTTCAACTTCCCCCGCTACAACCTCGATGTCGGCTTCGTGCGGCTCTACGAGAACGGCAAGCCGGCCGTCACGCCGCAACACCTGACCTGGGTCAGCCGCGCGCCGCAGGAAGGCGAGGCGACCTTCGTCTCCGGCAATCCGGGCTCGACCAACCGCCTGATGACAGTTTCCCAGCTGGAGACCCTGCGCGACCTCACCATCCCGGTGGGCCAGTTGCAGCGCTCGGAAATCCGCGGCCGCCTGATCCGCTTCTCCGAGGAGAGCCCCGAGCACAAGCGCATCGCCACCGATCCGCTGTTCGGCGTCGAGAACTCGTTCAAGGTCTTCTACGGCCAGCAGTTCGCCTTGAGCGACAAGGCCTTCATGGAGGCCAAGCGCGCCCGCGAGGCGGAGCTGAAGGCCAAGGTCGCGGCCGATCCGAAGCTTGCTTCCGAGATCGGCGACCCCTGGGCTGACATCGCCAAGGCCCAGGCGAGCTACGCCAATAACTACCTGCGCTATCGCCAGATCGAGGGCGGGGCGACCTATTCCAAGCTCTACGACTATGCCGAGACGCTGGTGCGCGGGGCGCAGGAGAGGGCCAAGCCGAGCGCCGAGCGCCTGCCTGAGTTCGCCGATGCGCGCCTGCCGCTGGTGGAGAAGGAGCTGTTCGACATCAAGCCGGTCGATGCGGCGCTGGAGGAGGTCTATCTGGCCTTCTGGCTCTCCAAGACGCGGGAATATCTCACCACCGACGATCCGGCCGTGAAAGCCCTGCTGGGCAAGGAGAGCCCCGAAGGGCTGGCCGAGCGCGCGGTCGCCGGCACGAAGCTCGCCGATCCGGCGGTGCGCAAGGCGCTCTGGGAAGGCGGCGCGGCCGCCGTCGAGGCCTCCGACGATCCGCTGATCCAGCTGGTCCGCCGCAACGATCCGGCCGCCCGCGAGGTCCGCAAAATCTGGGAAGCGGAGGTTCAGGCCCCGACCGACGAGGCGGCCGAGCGCGTGGCCCGGGCTCAGTTCGCCGTCTATGGCGACGCCGTCTATCCGGACGCGACCTTCACCCTGCGGCTCTCGTACGGCAAGGTCGCCGGCTGGACCCATCGGGGCGCGACCATTCCGGCGACCACCAACTTCGCCGGACTCTACGAACGTGCGACCGGGGCCGAGCCCTACCAGCTCGCGCCGCGCTGGGTGGCGGCGAAGGACAAGCTGAACGGGTCCACCGTCTACAACTTCGTGACCACGAACGACATCATCGGCGGCAATTCCGGTTCGCCGGTGGTGAACGCCAAGGGCGAGATCCTGGGCGCGGCCTTCGACGGCAACATCCACTCGCTCGGCGGAGCCTTCGGCTATGACGGCTCGATCAACCGCACGGTGGTGGTGGCGACCTCGGCGGCGACCGAGGCGCTTTCGAAAGTCTATGGCCGCACGGCGCTGGTGAAGGAGCTGACCGGGAAGTAGGAGTTCGGTATGGCCGCCTGACGGCGGCCCCCTCCGTCTCGCCGTTGGCGAGCCACCTCCCCCAAAAGGGGAGGATCTGGCTCTGAGCAGACGCTCCCCTCTGGGGGAGCTCCGGCCGATGGTGGGGTGAGGGGGCCCTCGCCGATAGGCGAGGTCGGGATGCTTGCTTGCCCTGCGAAGCCGACCATATTGGCGGTCATGTCCAGTCTCCGCATGCCGCAGGGATCCGCCTCACCCCGCGTTCAGACCGGCGCCAGCATCCTCGACTATGAGATCCAGGAGGAGCGCGGCTATGCGCTCGGCGTGGCGGGGAAGCGG
>Ga0180217_1001738_pt1 | contig 22274 bp, 25 predicted proteins | sample eDN3rd37CBELigOP_FD_128521 | JGI IMG/M metagenome (GOLD analysis project Ga0180217, IMG submission 128521) | Enriched Organic Plus compost microbial communities from Emeryville, California, USA - eDNA 3rd pass 37_C BE-Lig OP (version 2) (version 2) ... | reverse complement strand
GGGGGCGGCGGTTTCCACGATAGGCGCGGCAGCCGGCGAGGTCTGCGCGCCCACGGCCTTCATGCTCGCGGCTAAACTCGGTCTATTCGACATAGCTCTATCCCATCAATCTGCCAGTTTGCCAGCAATATCATTATGCCTTATTGCTGGCAATAAGATTTGCCGTCAAATCTGCAATTGACCTCTGAGCCAAGTTAGCAATTCCGATACTTCCTCGCTGGCTTTGCCGGCCGGCTCATACTCTGGAGCGGTTTTGCCAGCCGTAAGCGCGTGTCCGAAAGCCGCCCGCTGCTGGAAAGCAACAGGCGCAACCTCCAAACCATGAACCTGAACGGCTTCCCGCGCGTCGGCCAAAAGCTGCGTGGCGCGCGGCGGCACAGCGTTCAAAACGACAAAGGCCAGCTTTTGGGCGAGTTTCACCAGTTCGGCTGTGCTTCCGATCGCGCGAAGATCGAGGATTCCAGCTCGGCATGGGATCAACACCAGGTCGGCCGATCGTGTTGCCGCCATCGCAGCCGCTTCCGAGTGCGGCGCGGTGTCGATCACGACCAGTTCGGCCCCGCCATCGGTCGCAGCCTGCAAGCCTTGCGGCAAGCGGGTGTGAGGAAGTGCGACGACAACAGGGGCCTCACCTGGGCGGCTATCGCCCCATCCGGCGGCGCTTGCCTGGGGGTCTAGGTCGATAATGGCGGCGGGAAGCCCGGCCGCCTCGGCGGCCGTGGCAAGGTGCAAGGCGAGGGTGGTTTTCCCGGCCCCGCCTTTTTGGCTGACTATGGCGATTGTTTTCATATTGCTGGCATAGCAGCAAACCGCATTGACGGCAAGAAATTTTGCGTAAATGCCTTATTGCTGGCAATACAGCAAAGAAGAAGCGCCGACCTTGCCTCTCACTCCCTCTCGAAAGCCCATGCGGCGGTTGCCACAGGCGTAAGCGTTGCGGTTTTGCTGTGAGGTTTCCGCTTGCCGATCCGCTTATAGGGCGGATCGGAACCGCCGCAGGGCCGCGAGAGCGGCCCGAACAGCGGCGTCCGCTTATGTCTGCCTTTTTAGATAAAGATTAGATGGGGATTCAGTCTGGTTATCGGACTCACGTTTCATCAACGATCTGGCCATCTGCACGAGGCTGCGCCCAAGCCGATTGTCGCCCACGTCGAGCAAGGTTCGCTCATCGAGGGGCAGGGTCTCCCTGTAGGCCGCGATTACCTCGCTCCAAGCCCTCTGATCCTGTCCATGATCCGCAGGCTGGGGCGGGGCCTTGCTGAACCGCCCAAGGAACTGCCGGGCCTTCTCTGGCAGGGACAGGCGGTATGCGTTGCTCGTCTGCTGCACCTGGGGGCCGCGCCCCTCGTTGCCGGTCGGCTCGTAGCGCCGCAGCCAGTCGATGAAACCATGCGCCCGCAGGTTCTTCAGCGCCCGCACGATCGTATCGCGCGACCGGCCTAACCGATCCATGATCGTGGTGATTGACGGCTCTAGCCGGCCAGTGCGGAAGTCTATGAGATTGACGAACAGCCGCAGCACGTCGAGCGCCACCGACCCTAGCGGGCCGCTGCGCTCGCCCTTCTCATGCAAGCCGGCCTCGTTGTAGATTTCGGCCGCCTTCAAGATCGCTTGAACGTCCCTGCGCGTCGTCGGCCGCCATATCCGGCCCTCCGATCGGCCCCGGATATGACTATGCCGGCGAACTGGCGTCGGGCATCGCTCGGCCGGGGGCATGACCAGGCCAAGCACGGCCTGTCCCGATCCCCGCCATACCGCCCGGCGCTCTTGGGCGAGCGTGGAGAGCTGCCCGGCGTCTTCCTCGGTGAGCTGGCCGGCGCTGTAGTGCGTCCATACCTCCCGCATGATCTCATCAAGCGCGCTTGCGCGCGCGCAGCCGATCGCGGCCGCGATTTGCGTCCTCAACATGCCTGTCGTCCTTCCATTTGAAGGACATGACGGCGTGGACGGCAGGCACAACCTTCCCGTTTCCGCAAGAATCAATCTTGCGAATTGGAGTGCTGTAGCGTAGATAAGGGGAGAGCTTCTTGGCCCCGTCTCTACGGTGTGTCTGACGGCCTACAAAAACGCTCGACCGCGCCAACGGTCGGGCGTTTTGCCGTTATGTCCCTTGCTTCGCTTCGATATAGAACCTCAACGCTTCCTCGATGATCGGCGCGCGCCCTCGCAAGCCCGCGTCGTCCTTCAGGCGGTCAAGCGCCGCGACCAGTTCGCCGGGCAGATCGGCTTGCACAAGAATCCGGCCCTCTGCGCGCCAACGGGCGCGCAGGTTGCGGACACTTTCCAGCTTAACTTGTTCTCGGGTGCGACTCGCCATGTCTACATGAAGAGCCGAAACTACCCGATTCTGCAACCCTTTGCGTAAGGAAGAGAGCAAGGCACTACTTCTAAGGCCAGCAACTAAACGTGGTTATGTCAATGCGTTCTCAGCACCATACGCCCGGCCGGCGTCGTCGTGTCAGGCTTGAAGAGCGTTGACGATGCGCAGGGTGCGCCGCGTAAAGCCCGTTAGCTCTGTCGGGTCGATCTGATCCGGCGTGGCGTCGGCCATATGCTCGCGACGACGAACCTCGATTTCCAGCCGATCGGCCGGCGACAGGGAATAATGACGCATCAGACTGTCTTCATCAGTTGGAATGCCGAAAAGCTCTTGTCGATCATGAGGCTTGAGAAGCGTCCGCCGGGCCACCGTTCTTACTCCTTACAATATGCGCTGGTGGCCAAACCTCTGTCCGGAAACGGACGTTTGCGTACAGGGGCAAAACACCCTGTCCACAAATTATCTTGACACATTTATGAACAGAGGCGATATTTTGGACAGCCTATTCGGACAAAATTGCCCTCATGCCACGCACCTTCGCCTATGTCCGCGTCTCCACGACCGGCCAGACGACCGAGAACCAGATTCAGGAAATCGAAGCCGCCGGCTTCCAGGTCGAACCGCGCCGGATCGTCACCGAGACGGTTTCCGGCAGCACCGCCATCGCGCAACGCCGCGGCTTTTCCCGGCTCATGGACAAACTGGAATCCGGCGACATTCTGATCGTGACAAAGCTCGACCGCCTCGGTCGCGATGCGATCGACGTCAGCACCACCGTCAGAACACTGGCCGAATTGGGCGTGCGCGTCTATTGCCTCGCGCTCGGCGGCGCCGACCTCACCGGCTCGGCCGGCACCATGACCATGAATGTGCTCAATGCTGTCGCCCAATTCGAGCGGGATTTACTGATCGAGCGGACGCAATCCGGTCTCAAGCGCGCCAAGTCGGAAGGCAAGACCCTCGGCCGACCCTTCACGCTCAGCGATGAACAGAAGCAGGGTGTCCGCAACGATCTCGCGAAGGGCATGAGCGTTTCGGCGATAGCACGGAAATTCGCGACCAGCCGGCAGACCATTATGCGGGTTCGCGACGAGGGTTCACGGTCCGTTCGACCTTAGCGCAGGATTTTGAACAGACCTTGTTCCGACCCCGTATAGGGCAATGGCCCCTTGCCGCGCTCCCGGCTCTGGAACAGGCGGCCGGCCGGCGCGTGCCGATGTGAAGCCTGAGCATCTGCGCCAGTTCCCGGCGGACCGGCACCTCGCGACGTTTCGATCCCTTGCCGCGCACTACGACGATCACGCGCTCCGCCAGACTGACATCCTCGATGCGCAGACGCGTGAACTCGGAAACGTGCAGGCCGGTTTCCAGCAATGTCTGAAGCAGCAGGCCCGTTGCGCCGCTCGTCTCGTAGGCATGGTCGCCTCAAGCGCAACCTTGGCCTTGAACTCGGCCGAAAACCGTCTGCGTGTCTTCATCGTGAATCGTCTCTCTCATCAGTCGATCCACCTTAAACCCCTGTCGCAGAAACCGGAACCACCTCAGTTTTGCTGAAGCACTATACGCTGAGTGACGAGGTCTCGGGCATATCAGGCAGCGGTTATAATCAATATTACACAATCATCATATCACGTGCCGTTTTGGCTCATATCGTATCCAGATTTACGTAACAATGAGAGCTTTCTCTTGATCTCAAGTTGAGATATTTTAACAAAATCTTCTATTAATCTCTGATTCTTCTTTTCCTTATTGATGATTGCCATAGCTCCTATGGTCATCCGAGGCCTAAATGGAATCCGGGCTAACGGGTCGTATATGTTTGCCGCAGACAGTTCATCCATAAAGGTAGCGCCGAGTCCTGCTGCGGCACAATGCCCCGCCACATTCATGAAGCGTACATGAAGGGCAGATCGAAAGTTCGCACCGCTCCTGATGAAGGTATCCTCAATCAGAGAGCTCATCATGCCGCGGACGTTGATTAGGGGAACGTTGGTCAGATCATTCGGCGTGACGAACTTCTTGTTGACCAAGGGACTTTCATTGTTGCAAACGCAAAGGATATCGACCTCGGCAAGGAGGATATATTCGAGGTTGTGACGAGGCACCGGACGAAAGGCGAAACCTATATCGCAGATGCCGGCTTCGAGATAGTCTAGCAGCACATCAACCCGCTGCGTTTCTAAAGACAGTTCTACGTTCGGGCGAGTCGAGGAAAAGCCGGCCAAAACGCTTGGCATGAGGGACTGTGAAAGCTCAGCGGACGCCACAATCCTCAGCTTCCCCTTATGACCAAGCTTGAGATGCCGGGCCGTCTGATTGATTTGCTCTTGAATGAGAAAAAGAGGTTCGGCTTCCTCCAGCAAAATAAAAGCCTCGTCGGTCGGGGCCAAGCCCCGATGCTGTCGATCGAAAAGCTGGAATCCGAGCTGTGCCTCAATTGCCTTGATTGCGTTGCTCACTGCCGGTTGAGACATGCCTAGCTCTCGGGCAGCAGCTATGGTTGAGCGCGTTCGCATCACCGCCCTAAGAACTTCAAGCTGACGTAGGTTCACGGCGGCGATCCTCCGCGATCAACAACAATTAACACGGACGCGCCGAGGCGATTCGTTGAGTGTCTTTTAGCGTATGTCTTGCCAAAACGGGAGGTGGGTCCGGGAATGGATATGTGGTTCTGCTGCGGGTTTTCCGGACACGAGGTTTGAATAGCCCCGAGTTTCGTGGACGCCCTCGGGTTACATTTCCTGCTGCCGTTCGAACTCGACGGGTGACAGCATCCCGTTTCTGACGTGCTTGCGCTTGGGGTTGTAGAACATCTCGATGTAATCGAACACGTCCTGCCTTGCCTCCTCGCGTGTTCGGTAGGTCCTGCGCCGGATCCTCTCGCGTTTGAGGAGATTGAAGAAGCTCTCTGCCACGGCATTGTCATGGCAGTTGCCGCGACGGCTCATCGAGTGCTCAAGATTGTGGTGCTTCAGGAAGGCCGCCCAGTCCATGCTGGTGAATTGCGAGCCCTGATCGGAATGGACCAGAACGCTGTTCTTCGGCTTTCGACGCCACACCGCCATCAACAATGCCTGCAGCACGACGTCGGTGGTCTGCCGACTCTGCAATGACCAGCCAATGACGCGGCGCGAAAACAGGTCGATCACAACGGCCAGATAGGCAAAGCCTTCCTGGGTGCGGATGTAGGTGATGTCTGGCTTCGAGAACTTCTTGCGCCACGCATAAAGCGAGTGCTGACTGACCCCGAGACGCTGCGAAACCTCCGCAACGGGATAACCCCGCTCGGTGATCTGCGCGACCGCATCGCGCTTGAACTCATCAGTGAAATTGCCAGACCGCATCAGGGCCTCCTTGCCTCAAATTTAGGGAAGAAGGCGTCCACAAATCTAGGGGCTATTCAAAGAAAACCGCGCGGCGCTACCCTCGCTGCAAGCAGCCCATGCCTCAGATAACCGCCCACAAGGTCTAAGGAATTTCGCAATAAAAACAAATATTGGTATTCATTATTTTCATTTTAGTCCGATAAAAAATAATTATAAGCTATATTGCATGATTTCATGGGGGGCCGTAGCGTAGACGCTGCACTCTTTACTCAATCCTGCAATCCTGGCCCTGCTGAAGGAGAGATAGTGATCGTAAGGTTTGCATTCGCCCGGAATTTGGCCGAGGGATCACAAACGCCATGCAAGTGAAAATGCGTGTCATCAGCTTCTGTCATTATCTGCAAGGCCCGGCCTGTAGCCAGTACCTTGCGGATCTCGGGGCGGACGTGGTGAAGATAGAGCCGCTTAAAGGCGCTTTCGAGCGGCATTGGTCAGGCGGCAAGTCCTACGTTCAAGGGACGAGCAGCTTTTCGCTGGCAGTTAACCGCAACAAAAGAAGCCTCGCCATCGATTTGAAAAGCGAGGAAGGCCGGTCGATCGTTCGCGAACTCATCCGCGATGCCGACGTCGTGGTCGAGAATTATCGACCTGGTACACTCGCCAAGCTCGGGCTGGGGTACGAGGCGGTTCGCGAGATCAATTCCGAAATCATCTACGCCTCGGCATCAGGCCTGGGGCCGAGCGGTCCCGATGCCGACCGTCCGGGCCAAGACCTCCTTATGCAGGCGCGATCAGGCCTGATAGCTGCAACCGCCGACGGTCGGGTCGTGGGCGCGGCCATCGTCGACCAGCACGGCGGCGCGCTTCTAGCCATGGCAATCCTGGGAGCCTTCGTAAGGAAGCTGCAGACCGGGAAAGGCGCGCACCTGGAATCCAACCTGTTTTCCGCGGGCATTGACCTGCAGTCCGAAGCGCTGACGATGTATTACAATGCGCCCGATCGTGCCGATCGGATGGAGCGCGGTGACAATATCGGCAGTTGGTACCACGACGCGCCCTACGGCCTCTACGAGCTCAAGGACTGTCGGATTGTTCTGTCGATGAACGACCCGGTGAAACTGGCCGACGCGCTGGAGGACAGCGAGCTTTCGGCCATGTCAGGCATCGATCGCTACGCGGAGCGGGAGCGCTATGCCGAACGGGTCGCAGCCGTTCTCGCAGAGAAGCGCTTCGATGATCTCACGGACCGCTTCGAGATGTTCGGGATCTGGTATCAACGCGTACAGGATTACGAGGAACTGCTGGTCGACCCGCAGGCCAATCACAACGGAGCCTTCGCCACCGTCGAGGTGGCTGGCCGCGAGGCGATCATCGTCGCCCACCCTGTCCGCTATGACGGTGTGGTCCCGGCCGTTCGCCGGATGCCCCTGGAAGCAGGTGCGGACAGTGCGGAAATCCTGACCGAGTTGGGCATTCCTCTCGAACGTCAGGCGCAACTTACGCGCATGGGGGTGGTCTGCATGGGCCGCGGCAACTGCAACGCACGAGTGGTTTTAGAACAATGATCGATTTCTCTCTTTCCGACGAAAGCCGCCTGATTGTCGAGACAGTCAGACGTTTCGTCGAAACGGAATTGTGGCCTCTGGAGGCAGAGGTGGAACAAACGGGACAGATTCCCGCGGATGCGCTTGCCGCTGTTAAGGCCAAGGCCCAGTCGCTGGGGCTGTTCGCCATGAACATGCCGGCAGAGGTCGGGGGTGGGGGCCTTAGCTGTGTAGAGCATTGTCTCGTCGAAGAAGAGTTTGGCGCTACGACCGACGCGCTCATCCGTCGCACTTTCGGCCAAGTATATCCGATGCTGATGGCCTGCACGGGTGACCAGGTCGAGAAATACCTTCTTCCGACGATGCGAGGAGAGAAAATCTGCGCCATGGCGATCACCGAACCGGGTGCGGGCTCCGATGCCTCCTCGATTTCTACCTCCGCCGTCCGGGATGGCGAGAACTGGGTCCTGCGCGGCACGAAGCACTTCATAAGTGATGGCGATATTGCCGACTATGTGATCGTGATGGCCGTTACCGATGGTGAAAAGCGCGCGCGGGGAGGCATCACGCTTTTCCTCCTTGATCGCGGCACGCCGGGCTTTTCAGTCAGTAGAACCCAGCCGATGATGGGGCACCGCGGATATGGACACGCCGAACTGGTCTTCGATGACTGCCGGATACCGGCTGGAAGTGTGCTTGGCGAGATCGGGCAAGGATTCTCGCTGATACAGAAGAGCCTTCTCAACATCAGGCTCGCCCATATCGGCGGCCGCGCTGTCGGCATGGCACGCCGCGCGCTCGAGATGATGCGCAATTATGCGGCCGACCGGCGCCAGTTCGGCAAACCGATCGGCGACTTTCAGATGGTTCAAAAAATGATCGCGGATTCTGCGATCGAGATCTTCGGCGTGAAGATGATGGTTCTCAATGCCGCGTGGGAGATCGATCAGGGATTGGAGCCCCGCGACAAGGTTTCCATGATCAAGGTCGCGGCTTCCGAAATGCAGGGCCGCGTCGTGGATCGGGCAATCCAGATATTCGGCGGGATGGGGTTCAGCAAGGATCTGCCTCTCGAGCGCATGTACCGTGATGCGCGAGTAACGAGGATATACGACGGCACCTCGGAAATTCACCGCATGATAATAGCGCGGTCGACTATTAAAAACGGTCTCAGGTTATGGAAAGACCAATGAAAATCTCGCATTCACAAGTAAACAAAGGCGACGTCCTCCGCTTCCGCAAGACGATGACTGTCGCCGATCAGGCTATGTTCACGGGGATATCGGGAAACCTCGGCGGCATCTACGTAGATATTCTCAAGGCGAAGGCTTTGGGCGCGGAAAACATGGTGGTTTTCGAACTTGCCGCGGCGGGGTTGGCGACAACTTGTCTGGCAAGGTTGGGTGGACCGACCCGCCGCATTGCCGCGTTCCAGCTTGATTATCCGGCCATCGTCGTGGTCGGCGACTCGATCGAAGCCAGCGCCGAGGTTCTCGACGTCAAGGGCGATGCGATCCGGTGCCGCATCCTTGGTACCCGCTTATCGGACGCGCAGACCGTCTTCCAGGGCGAAGCGACCCTGGCACCCGTGAAGAGCTGGCGCGATGTACGATAGCAAGCCTTTTGAATCGCTGAAAATCGGCGACCGCGTCGTCATTACCAAGACGGTGACGGAAGCGGACGGCGCGATGTTCATCGCCGCGGCCGGCGACTTCGGCCCCGTTCACATCGACGAAGCCTACGCGGGGGCCACCCGGTTCGGAAGGCGCTTGGCACCCGGAATCCTCATCGCGGGCCTCTGCACGAGCGTGCTGACGAGCGACCTGCTTGGGATCCTGGGCGTGTCGATAGAAGACCAGTTCTGGTTCACCGGCCCGGTCTTCTACGGAGACACCATCTCCTTCGACGTCTGGATCGCGGATCTGCGCGAGGAAAGCAGAACAGTCGTCTGGGAAGCCGTCGCCCGTAATCAGGAAGGCCTCGACGTGCTCAAAGCCCGGGCCACCATCAAGTTCCCAAGAAGGAGATAGGCGATATGCAAAAGCTCGATCTCAAAGGCATTACTGTTGCCGTCGTGCTGCCATTCGATGATGAACTTCAGATCGACTGGGACAGCTACAAGCGTGTCCTCGATTACTGCGCCGTCCCCGATGCCATCACCGCGGTGTTCGTCAACGGGCATGCGGGGGAGGGCGCGCTGCTCTCCGACGACGAGAGGCAAGCGGTCATCGAACGGACGCGAAAGCACGTCGGCAAGCCTCTGCTTGCCGGCATCATAGCGGACAGCACAGCCGAAGCCGTCGATCAGGTCGTCCTGGCGCGGCAGGCCGGAGCCGATTGCGCCGTGCTCTTCCCGCCCGCTTCACTCGGAGGCGGCGCCTCCGCCTCCTCGCGGGCGCCGGTCAGTTATGTCAGGTCCATCGCCGAGGCTACCGATTTCCCTCTGTCGGTCTTCCAGTATCCGATAGTGTCGGGAATGGGGTTCAGCACGGAAGCGCTGACGCAGATCGCCGCAATACCGCAAGTCGTTGCGCTCAAGGAGGGCAGCGGTCTGGTGGAGGCCTACGACGACAACTGGCGGGCGGTGAAGAAGGCGAATCCCGACTTGGCGTTTCTCCCCTCCAACTACAACTGGTTCCTGCCGCAGCTGGCGATCGGAGCCGACGGGATCCTGTCGGGCCTCATCAGCCTGGTGCCGCACCTTTTCGCGCGTCTCTGGGACGCAGCGGCGTCCAGCGATCTGGCGGCGATGAGGAAGGTCAACGACGAACTCCATCCGATCGTACGCGCCATTTACGGCAAAGACCCCCTCATCGATATGCACACACGCATCAAGGTGGGTTTGAAAGCCTTGAATATCATCGCCAACGACCGGCCGCGCCCGCCCCTGATGCCGATCGAACCGGAGATCGGGGAGCGCATAGTGCAGGTGGTTTCCGAAGCCCGCACCGCCGGCTCCATCCTCCTTAAAGATTGATCAGGAAACCGCATGTCCGACGAACCTCTGATTCATATCGTTCGTGTCGATATTGAGCCGGCCCATGAGGCAGCATTCAACGAATGGTACGACAACATCCATATTCCGGAGATCTTGGCCTGCCCCGGCTGGCTATCGGCCCGCCGGCTCATCGCCATGGATGGCGGGCCCAAATACGCCGCGATGTACGAGATAGCCGGCACGTGGGTCTACGAAACGCCGGAGTTTCGTGCGGTGTCGGGATTCGGGACCTTCCAGCCACACACCCATGGATTTCAAAGAATCCAACTCGAGCCGATCACGGCGACGACACGCGCCTTAAAGCGCGAGAATGGCAGTGCATTAACTGACAAGCAAGAACAATCGAACAATCCAGCCAGCCAGTAAATAATATGGGAGAGTGAAATGAGAAAACTGTACATTTCTGCCGGAATACTGTTCGGGCTACTCGCCACGCCCGCGGTCGCCCAGGAATGCCAGCCGGCGATCGGCGACGCCGACCTCGTAATGCCTGGCCAACTGACGCTCTCGATCAACCCCACCAATCCGCCGGCCCAGTATATCGACGAGAAGGGTGAGTTGCAGGGCCTCAATATCGACCTCGCCAATGAGCTTAGCAAGCTGCTCTGCATTAAGATCGAGCATGTGCGCATGGATTGGCCGGCGCAGATTCCGGCGGTCCAGGCGGGACGGCTGGACGGGATGAACACCGGCATTTTCGGCTATGAGCAGGCTGCCAACATCATCTTCATGGTGCCCTATCATATTGCGTCGGTTGCGATCATCACCCGCCCCGACAGTGAAATGGCACCTGCGGTTCCGGAGGACCTGGCAGGCACCACATCGGCCGTCGAAGTCGCCGGCGCGCAAATGCAATGGCTGAAGGAATTCAGTGACCAGAACGTCGAAAAGGGTGCGAAACCGATCGAGATACGGACGTTCGCAACAGCGTCGGCAGCCGTGAATGCCATGCTTGCCGGTCAGACGGACACCGCAACCGTCATCGACTATGTCGCGACCGATCTCGAAAGGCAGGGGAAGGCAAAGACACTGCTGACCGGTCTCGGGCCTAACAACATTTCCATGGCGTTCGGCAAGAAGGTTGTCGCCGATGCCGTGGTGGCGGCGTTCGCCAAAATGCGCGAGAATGGCACCTACCAGGAAATCCTTGACAAGTATGGGATGACGCCGTTCCCGGCCGATCGGCCGATCGAGATCCTCGGTTCCGGTCCCCAATAATCCTAGTCTATTTAGAAGCGAGAGTGGTCCGCCGTGACTTCGTTCGATCCCACAGCATTCACCGGCTACCTTTATAACAGCTTCATGCTGGGGGGCATCCCGGTGACAATTGGCCTGACGGCTGCGAGCATCACCGGCGGTCTCATTCTTGGAATGATCGTCGCCGCGGCGCGGGCCAGCGGGAATTTGGCCGTCACGCTTCTCGCGAAGTTCTATATCTGGTTGTTCAGAGGAACTCCGCTCCTTGTCCAGCTGGTGGTAATCTATACCGGCTTACCCCAGCTGGGCATTCGCCTTGACGTGCTCACCTGTGCCCTTCTGGGCCTGATCCTGAACGAGGCCGCCTATCTCTCCGAGATAGTTCGCAGCGGCTTCATGGCGGTTCCAAAAGGGCAGATCGAAGCGGCTTGGGCGGTCAGCCTGTCGCGGCGCACCACGTTTTGGAAGGTGACGTTTCCGCAGGCGTTCCGCCTTATGATCCCGCCCCTCGGAAACTCCGTGAACGGGCTGTTGAAAGCGACGTCGCTGGCCTCGGTCATATCGGTCGAAGAGATCCTTCGGCGCAGCGACCTGATGATACAGGCCCACTATCAGGTTTTGGAAGTCTATGCGGCGGCGACGGTCTACTATCTGCTTCTCACGAGCGTCATCGAACTCGGGCAGCGCAGGCTTGAGAGCCATTTCGGTAAGTCGTCTCTTCCTTACGAACGGCATTGAGAGGCAACCATGGCGAACGTGATCACCGCTGCTCAAAATCAACTGAATGTACCCGCAATTCGCATGGAGGGCGTGGGCAAGAACTTCGGCAACTTTCATGCGCTGACCGGGATCGATCTTGTCGTGGAGAAGGGGGAGCATGTGGTGATCTGCGGCCCTTCCGGCTCCGGCAAGTCCACCATGATCCGATGCATCAATCATCTTGAGCGGCACAACAGCGGCCGGTTGTTTGTAAACGGAACCGAACTCGACAAGAACCCCAAGAACATCAATGCGGTACGTCGCATGACGGGCATGGTGTTCCAGAGCTTCAACCTGTTTCCGCACATGACGATCCTGGAAAACTGCACTCTTGCCCCGATGACGGCGCGCGGCCTGTCGAAAGCCGCCGCGCGAGATCTGGCGATGGAGTATCTGACGAAGGTCAGGATCCCCGACCAGGCGGACAAATATCCGAGCCAGCTCTCCGGCGGCCAGCAGCAGCGGGTGGCGATCGCCAGGGCGCTCGCCATGCAGCCGCAGATCATGCTTTTCGACGAGCCGACCTCCGCGCTCGATCCGGAGATGGTGCAGGAGGTGCTGGATACGATGAAACAACTTGCGCAGGAGGGAATGACGATGCTGTGCGTTACCCATGAAATGGGCTTCGCGAGGTCTGTCGCGAACAGGATTATCTTTATGGACAAGGGAAAAATAGTCGAGCAGGCAACGCCGGACGTATTTTTCACCTCGCCGCAGACCGAGCGGGCAAAATCGTTTCTTGAGAAGATCCTGCCGTGACGATGTCTACACGTTCAAAATTCATGAGTGCGGCGCAGGCTGCGGAGAGCATACCAGACGGCGCGACGATCACGTTGCCTGGCAATGCCAGCTTCATGGTCGTCGATCATCTTCTGGCCGCCCTGGAGGCACGCTTCCAGGCAACGGGGGCGCCGCGCAACCTGACGGCGTTCGTGGCCTGCAACGCCGGTCTCGGTCCCGGTACTGGGGTGGACCGGCTCGCGCATGAAGGCCTGCTTGCACGCTACATCGCATCGGCCTTCCCCGTGTACAAGGGGTCGAGCCTCGCCGACATGATCCTGCAGGGGAAGGTGGAGGCCTATAATTTCCCCATGGGTGTGCTTTATGCCTTGCTGCGCGAAGCCGGCGCCGGGCGTCCCGGCCTGATCACGGAGGTCGGGGCGGGCACATATGTCGATCCCGACGAGACGGGCGGCCGCATGAACGGGCGCACGCTCGAACCGCTGGTAGAGGCCATCCAGCTTGCGGGCAGGCGGTATCTCTTCTACAGGTCGCCGTCCGTCGACGTCGCCCTTCTGAAAGCGACTTCGGCGGATTCGGCCGGAAACCTGAGTTTCGAGCGGGAGCCGCTGACGCTGGGCGCGCTGACGCTCGCGACGGCCGCGAAAGCGAATGGCGGACGTGTCTTCGTGCAGGTGGAACGCATCGTCAAGCGCCACAGCCGCAATCCGAAATCCATCATCGTGCCGGAGAATTTGGTCGACGGGATCGTACTTGCGCCGGGTGCGCCGCAATCGGCCGTGTCCCAGTTCGATCCCCGCCTGACGGGTGAAATCCAGGTGGATCGCCCTCGTTGCCGGACCGTTACCGGAACGGCGCGGATTATCCTCATGCGCGCTGCAGCGGAACTCCGTCAGGGCTGGCTTGTCAATCTTGGAGCCGGTGTGCCCGCACAACTGCCCGCCCTGCTCGGGGAAGCCCATCTGGAAGAGCTCCTGACGATCTCGACCGAGCACGGCGGCATCAACGGCTTCATGGAGCCCGACATTTTCGGCGCCCATGTCAGCCCCGACGCCATTCTGGACCCGCCCGCGGTCTTCGACATGTATGACGGCGGAATACTGGACGCTTCGCTGCTGGGTACGGCACAGGCCGACGAGGCGGGCAACGTCAACGTCAGCAAGTTCAACGGCAGGCTGATGGGTTGTGGCGGCTTCATCGATATTACCGCCCGCACGAAGTCGATCTTCTTTTGTACGACCTTCACCGCCGGCGGCCTCGAAGTCGACGTGGAGGCAGGCAGGATTCGGATCGTCAGGGAGGGGCGGGTCCGAAAGCTGGTGCAGAATGTCGAGCATCGAACGTTTAACGGCGCCCAGGCACTCCGGCGCGGTCAGAAGGTGCATCTTGTCACAGAGCGGGGGCTCTTCCGGCTGACCGAAGAGGGCTGGCTTCTCGTCGAGGTCGCGCCAGGCATCGACCCCCATCGTGACATCGCGCCGAGCATGGATTTTCCTCTGAAGATAGCCGACGACTGCCGCGAATACGCGCCGGCACTGCTTTCAACCAACGCGGCGAGCGTCCGCGACTGGTTGTCGTCACAAATTGCAGGTCAATGAAACAAAGGGAGTTACCTGATGAGCGGCCTTCTTTTCTTTGAGGATCTCGAAGTCGGTGCGGAATACAGAAGCCGCGGGCGGACCATAACCGATGCCGACATCCGTTTGTTCATCGGTGCGACGGGAGATGACCATCCCCACCATACCGACGTGGAGTATTGCCGTCGTCACCCGATCTTCAAGGAGCCCTGTGCCCAAGGCGTTCTGGTGTTGAGCGTCAGCGACACCTTCTTCGCTTACGAGATCGGAATGAAGCTGGCATTCAGCGCCAATTACGGCCACGACAAGATCCGCTACCTGAAGCCCGTCTATCACGGCGATACCGTGTGGGCCGAGATGCGCATCATGGATTGCCGAATCCAGGACGACACCTGGGGACGCGTCACGATCCAGTGCAACATTTTCAACCAGCGGGATGAACTGGTTCTGGTGAACCATCAAGTCATTCTTGCCGGTCGGCGGGCGGGGCAGGAGAGCAACGCCGCATAACCTTCGTCGGTCATCTCTCAAGCGGGTAGGGCGCAATGGGAAAGAAGAACAATCCCGATTACATCATCGTGGGCGGCGGCTCGGCCGGATGCGTGCTGGCATCGCGTCTGAGCGAGGACAAGGACAGCACCGTCACCCTGATCGAGGCGGGCGGCTGGGATTACAATCCTCTCATTCACATGCCGGCGGGCTACTACCCCCTGATGAAGGCCGGGTTAGTCAACTGGAAATATTCGAGCACCCCGCAGCGTTCCCTCGACGGCAGGCGGATCTACTGCCCGCGCGGGAAAGTCATCGGCGGGTCGAGCTCGATCAACGGCATGGTCTATTCAAGAGGCCACTATTCGGATTACGACAATTGGGCTCAGCTCGGAAACGACGGATGGTCCTTTGATGAGTGCCTGCCCTACTTCATCAAGGCCGAGAACTTCGCAATTCCGGATCAGCCGGATCGCGGCTACAACGGTCCGATCCGGACGCTCCGGTACGGCATTCACCACCCCTACAGCATCGCGTTCGTAGAAGCGTGCCGGAACACGGGTCTGCCATACAATACCGACCTCAATGTCGGCGAGCAGGACGGCGTCGGCGCGACGGACAGCACCATGTCGGGGACACGGCGCTGCAGCACGGCGGTAGGGTATCTCCATCCCGCCCTAAATCGCGGGAACCTGAATGTCGTCGTGCGGGCGATGGTGAGCAGAATCCTGCTCGACAAGGATCGTGCCGTCGGTGTCGAATACGTGAGGCACGGCAAGGTCCGGCGGCTCTATTGCAACAAGGAGATCATTCTTTCCGGCGGCGCCGTGAACTCGCCGAAGATCCTGCAATTGTCCGGTATCGGTGATCCCGACGATCTGCGCCGCGCCGGAATCGAGGTCAGGCACGAATTGCCTGGAGTCGGCCGGAACCTGCAGGATCATCCCGCCGTGACGGTCAAGCAACTCTCCACCGAGCCTATATCACTCCTGCCTTATACCAAGCCGTTGCAATCGGCCAAGGCGGCTCTCGAATACGCGCTGACCGGCAAGGGGCCAGCCGCCTATCACGGCGGCGAGGCACAAGCGTTCCTGCGCACGCGATCCGGATTGCCGGCGCCCGATCTTCAATGCTTCATGATCAACATCCTTTACACCGACAGCGGGCGCAAGATCATAAACCAGCACGGTTTTATGACCTATTTCACCCTGCAGAGGCCGGAAAGTCGAGGCTCGATAAAGATAGCGTCTGCAGATCCACGGGCGGCGCCTCTGATCGATCTGAATTACTTCGCCGTGCAGAGCGATTTGGCGACAATGCGCGAGGGGGTGAAGATGTGCCGCGAAATCGTGGCCCAGCCGGCCTTCGACCGGCTGAGGGGGGCGGAATATGCACCAGGGGCCGACGCAACCTCCGATGAACAGATCGACCAGTTCCTGCGGCGGGAGACATTCTCCAATTTCCATCTGAGCGGAACGTGCAAGATGGGGCGGGACAGCGATGCCGTCGTCGACAATCGGCTTCGCGTGCGCGGCCTCAGCGGGCTGCGAGTCGCCGACGCCTCGATCATGCCCGTCGTCGTGAGCGGCAACATAAACGCGCCGACGATCATGATCGCGGAGAAGGCGGCTTCGCTGACTGCGACGGAATGAGAAGCACGACAGCCAACGTCATCAACGAGTTTCAAAGGGTGGATATCATGGGTGCATATGTAGGCGCCTGCCGGTCTGCGGACCGGGTCCTGACGCTGACGCTTAAGCGGCCGGAAAAGCTGAACGCGCTGAGCATGGGACTCGTATCCGATCTCTGCGAGCAGCTTCGGCAAGCCGCGCATGACGACACTGTCGGTTGTGTCGTCCTTACCGGAGCTGGCCGTGCATTTTCCGCAGGGGCGGACATTGCGGATCAGCACCGATATGGCGACACGGTGCCGTTCAACCCTGAACGGCTCCGCAACTGGTCCGAGATCGAGCGGTTCGAGAAGCCGCTGATTGCTGCTGTGAACGGTTACGCCCTCGGCGGAGGCAACGAACTGGCCATGATCGCGGATATTATCATTGCGTCGGAAAAGGCCGTCTTCGGACAACCCGAGATCAAGATCGGGATCTTCCCGGGAGACGGCGGAACGCAGCGGCTGGTGCGCTCCACCAGCAAGACCGTTGCGATGCAGATGATTCTGAGCGGACAGTTCATCGATGCCGCGACGGCGCAGCGTGTCGGGCTGGTGTCGGAAGTCGTGCCGGACGATCAGCTTGTCGACCGCGCCACCGCCATCGCTTCCGCGATAGCGGCCCACTCGCTCGTCGCTCTAAAAGCCGCGAAGAAGGCCATTCTCCAGGCGTTTGAAACGAGCCTGTCGGCCGGCCTCGCTTATGAGCGCGAAGCCTTGCGCCTGCCGTTCGCGTCTGCTGATCGGGCGGAAGGAATGGCTGCGTTCATGGAAAAACGGCAGCCGCAGTTCAATCGCACCGGCAACCGGGAGGATACGACCTGCCCGACCGACCTTGAAAAGGATGGATAACGACTGTGAGCGAAATCGAAACTCTCAGAAACAAGGGCACGAATGCGATCGTGACGGGCGGAACGCAGGGCCTGGGTCTCGAAGTTGCAAAGCAGCTCGCCCGGGAAGGGGCCTCGAACATTGCCATTGCCGGACGGAATCGAGAGCGCGGGGAGGCAGCCGCGCGGACGATACGCGAGATAGGAACGAACTGCATCTTCGTCCGTGCCGATATGGCGAAATCCGATGACTGCACGGCGCTGGTTGCCCGATCGATCGACAGCTTCGGATCTGTCAATGCACTCGTAAACTCCGCTGCATGTACCAGTAGGGGATCGCTGCTCGACACCTCTCTCGACCTGTGGAACGAGCACTTCGACACGAATGTCCGCGCTCCATTCCTGACCATGCAGGGTGTCGTTCGGCATCTTATTTCGCGCGGCGAGCCCGGTTCGATCGTCAATATCCTGTCGATGAGTGCATATTGCGGCACGTCATTCCTGACCCCGTATTCCGCATCCAAGGGCGCGCTCGCCACGCTCACGAAGAATGTCGCCAATGCCTTCTGCGGCCAGGGGATCCGCTGTAACGGCGTGCAGCCGGGCTGGATGAACACGCCCGGCGAAGATGCGACACAGAAGAAGTTCCACGGCGCGGATGACGACTGGCTGGCCACGGCTGGACAGGCGCAACCCACGGGGCAGCTCATCGATCCGCAACATGTCGCCGTGCTGGTCGCTTATATGCTGAGCCCTCAGTCCGGCGTGATGACAGGCGCTCTAGTTGATTTTGATCAAAACGTTTTCGGTGCCTAGCATAGCGCAAGACAGCTAAAACAATATTTAAGATGTTTGGTTTGATATGTAGCATATATATTACCAGTAATAACTTGTCCGTAAGAGGTAGTTTCTTTTCAAGCGCCTACTCACTTTTGCAGAGACAACCTCTCCATTCAGATATAGAACGGAAAATACGTCCATGTCCGACTATCCTAATACGCAACTCTTTATCGACAATCGGTGGGTGGACGGCATCGGAGAGCCGATCACCGTCTCGGATCCGGCTACTGGACGCGTGATCGGCACCGTCCAGCATGCACTCGAGTCGGATCTGGATCTCGCGCTCGACGCGGCAAGCCGAGGCTTTGCGGTGTGGCGCAGCACCAGCGCCTTTGACCGATCGCGATTGCTGCGCGCCGCCGCAGGGCTGCTGCGTGAACGTGCCCCCCGGATCAGCGAACTCCTGACCCGGGAACAGGGTAAGCCGCTCGCCCAAGCGCGCGATGAGGTGCTCGGCAGCGCCGAGATACTCGACTGGTTTGCGGAGGAGGCGCGCCGTACCTATGGCCGGGTCATTCCAGAACGGAAACCCGATGTTACCCAGACGGTTCGCAAAACGCCGATCGGCCCTGTCGCCGCCTTCACCCCGTGGAATTTCCCGGTCAACCAAGCCGCTGAGAAACTGGGCGCGGCATTGGCTGCGGGCTGTTCGGTCATCCTGAAATCGCCCGAGGAGACGCCGGCCGCTCCCGCAGCGCTTGTTCAGGTACTGGCCGACAGCGGCTTGCCGGCTGGCGTCGTCAACCTGGTTTTCGGGACACCTTCCCGGATTTCCGAGTATCTTGTCCCTCATCCGGCGATCAGGAAGGTCTCCTTCACGGGCTCCACCGCGGTCGGCAAGCAGCTTGCCGCCCTTGCCGGGGCGCATATGAAGCCGGTGACGATGGAACTTGGAGGTCATGCGCCGGTGCTGGTCTTCGATGACGCGGACATCGACAGGGCAATCGCCATGACCGTAGAGAGCAAGCACTTGAACGCAGGGCAGGTCTGCGTCGCGCCGACACGCTTCTTGGTCCAGGATCGGGTTGCCGACCGCTTCGTGGAAGGCTACATAGCCGCCTGCGCTAGACTGAAGATCGGTAACGGGCTTGAGCCTTTTACTGACATGGGCCCGCTTGCCAATGCGCGCCGGGTCGATGCTATCGAGGCCACGATAAGGGACTCGGTCCAAGCCGGAGCACGCCTTGCCTTCGGCGGCGAACGTATCGGCAATGCCGGTCACTTCTTTCAGCCCACGGTACTGACCGACGTTCCGGTATCGGCTCGTATTATGAACGAGGAGCCATTTGGACCGGTCTCGATCATCAACCGCTTCGCTACGATCGAGGAGGCGATCGAGGAGGCGAACCGGTTGCGCTACGGGCTGGCAGCATATTCCTACACGCGCTCTTCCAGAACTGCACGACAGCTAGCGTCACGCGTCGAAGCAGGCATGCTTGCGATCAACAATGTCAGCATTTCCTATCCGGAAACGCCGTTTGGCGGCATAGGCGATTCGGGTTATGGCCGGGAAGGTGGCATCGAGGCGATGGACAGCTATCTGGAGACCCGCTTCGTGACCCACGCAGTCTAGATGCCGTAATGGGCCGGCCTTCGCGAGCATAGCCAGGGTTGGTGGCTGTCCCTCAGAATGATGGTGTGAAACGGAATCCGAACGATCGGCTCCAAGCCTCATGAGAGGAGCAACCATATGCGATATGCTGGAGTCTATCGCGCCCAATGTCGCAAAGGAATCCAATCAAAGCGACTTTGGGTCTATCCCCGCAAAGGTACAGAATGCGACATAGGATTTCAGGCCCTGTGACTTGTCGCATCAGAAGATTTGGGAAGCCTGATGGAGACGCTCCCTGGTGGTGACGGCATCCAGCCTTCGATCTTCCCGGCAGCGGCCTCATTAAGGCGATGCTGGCAAAGGGGCGCTACGGACGCAAGGCGGGAGAGGGTTTTTATCGCACAAGAGGCAAGATGGTCGCGCGAGGCGCTCCGCCAAGACGCGCGCCCTGGCCCTGGCGATGGCTGCGAGCTATCGCATACCGGATCGCGCTAGGCTCGCCGTTGCCGGTCTTGCCGGAAAGGCCGCCCTAGGCGAGGCGATTTCCTCGGGCGTGGAATCGGGCCGGATGATAACTGCAGAACCAAGAGCGAAGGACAGGAGATGATCATGAAGATACTGGTGCCCGTTAAGCGGGTGGTCGACTACAACGTGAAGATCCGCGTGAAGGCGGATGGTTCGGGCGTCGAGCTTGCGAATGTGAAGATGTCGATGAACCCCTTCGACGAGATCTCGGTGGAAGAGGCGCTTCGGCTGAAGGAAGCCGGCAAGGCGGAAGAGGTGGTGGTCGTCTCGATCGGCCCGGCCAAGGCCGAGGAGACGCTGAGGACGGCGCTTGCCATGGGTGCCGACCGCGCCATCTTGGTCGAGACCGAGGATGCCGTCGAGCCGCTCGCCGTCGCCAAGATCCTCAAGGCTGTCGCCGATGCCGAACAGCCGGGGCTGATCGTCGTCGGCAAGCAGGCGATCGATGATGACTCCAACCAGACCGGCCAGATGCTCGCCGCCCTGATGGGGGCTGCCCAGGCGACCTTCGCCTCCAAGATTGAGATCGGCGACGGTTCCGCCAGGGTGACCCGCGAGATCGATGGCGGCCTGCAGACGATCGAGGTCAAGCTTCCCGCCGTCGTGACCACGGACCTGCGCCTCAACGAGCCGCGTTATGCCTCGCTGCCGAACATCATGAAGGCCAAGAAGAAGCCGCTCGAGAAGAAGACGCCTGCCGATTTCGGCGTCGTCACCACGCCGCGGCTGAAGGTGCTGAAGACCGAGGAGCCGTCGGGCCGCAAGGCCGGCGTCAAGGTCGGCTCGGTCGCCGAACTGATGGACAAGCTCAAGAACGAAGCCCGCGTGCTCTAGGCGGACGGAAAGGAATTACGACCATGGCCATTCTTCTTCTGGCTGACCACGACAATGCCAGCCTCTCCGACCACACCGCAAAGGCGCTGACCGCAGCGACACAGATCGGCGGCGATATCCACATTCTCGTCGCCGGCAAGGATGTGAAGCCTGTGGCCGATGCCGCGGCAAAACTTGCCGGCGTCTCGAAGGTGCTGCTGGCCGAAAGCGATGCGCTTGGAAACAGCCTCGCCGAACCGCTCGCCGACCTGATCGTCTCGCTGGCAGACAGCTACGACACGATCGCCGCCGCCGCCACCTCGACCGGCAAGAACGTCGCGCCGCGCGTCGCAGCCCTTCTCGACGTCGCCCAGGTCTCGGAGATCATCGAGGTCGTCTCGCCCGACACCTTCAAGCGGCCGATCTATGCCGGCAATGCCATCCAGACGGTGCAGGCAAGCGATGCGAAGAAGGTCGTCACCGTGCGTACCGCCAACTTCGCCTCCGCCCCCGAGGGCGGTGCTGCCCCGGTCGAGGCGGTCCCGGCCGTTTCCGATCCCGGCCTTTCGACCTTCGCCGGCGATGCGTTGTCGGCCTCCGACCGTCCAGAACTGACCTCGGCGAAGATCATCATCTCTGGCGGCCGCGCGCTCGGTTCGGCGGAAAAGTTCCGCGAGGTCATCCTGCCGGTCGCCGACAGGCTGGGGGCTGCCGTCGGCGCCTCGCGCGCGGCCGTCGATGCCGGCTATGCGCCGAACGACTGGCAGGTCGGACAGACCGGCAAGGTGGTCGCGCCCCAGCTCTACATCGCCTGCGGCATCTCCGGCGCCATCCAGCACCTGGCCGGCATGAAGGACTCGAAGGTCATCGTCGCCATCAACAAGGACGAGGAGGCGCCGATCTTCCAGGTCGCAGACTACGGCCTCGTCGGCGATCTCTTCGAAATCCTACCGGAGTTCGAAAAGGCACTTTGATCAGAATGACGGCGATGGCGGAACTCCCCGAACGCGAGAGCATGGAATTCGACGTGGTGATCGTCGGCGCGGGGCCGGCGGGCCTTTCGGCGGCGATCCGGCTGAAGCAGGTCAATCCTG
>Ga0180217_1001736_pt1 | contig 22278 bp, 15 predicted proteins | sample eDN3rd37CBELigOP_FD_128521 | JGI IMG/M metagenome (GOLD analysis project Ga0180217, IMG submission 128521) | Enriched Organic Plus compost microbial communities from Emeryville, California, USA - eDNA 3rd pass 37_C BE-Lig OP (version 2) (version 2) ... | reverse complement strand
TTTGGCGACGGCAATAGAGAGAAGCCGGGGAGCGACCTGGAAGATGAGGTGATCACCTCGGAGCGAGTGTATGACGATTCTGAGTTACAGCGGATCGCAGACGAGGGGTTCAATGGCATCTGGGTCCACGGCATCTTACGGCACCTCATTTCCGTAGATCCATTTCCGGAGTTGGGGGAGAACGCTCCGGTTCAGCAGGCAGCATTGGAGCGCCTGATTGCCAGGGCGGCACGGCATGGTTTGAAGGTCTGGCTTTACCTTCAGCCGCCGCGGGCGGTGCCGGTCTCATGGTCGCACTTCTGGGAGAAACATCCTGATATTGGCGGAGAAGAGATGGAGGTTGTGGGTAGCCCTGGAGAGCCGGACTCCTGCTTTCGCTCGCTCTGTACTTCCACGCAACCCGTTAAACAATGGATCTTTCAAGCATCTGCGGAGCTGGCGAAGAGGTTCCCTGAACTGGGGGGCGTGATTTTGATCACAAGCTCGGAGTTTCCCTCGCACTGCTACACGCACCGCACTCGTTATGAGCCGACCGAGTGGTGCCCGACAATCACCTGCCCTCGCTGCGCCGGGCGTGAGCCGGAGGAGGTTGCCTCGGAAGTCGTCACGCTGGTTCATTCAGGCATTGCCTCGCAGTCTGAGACAATCCAAGTGATTGCCTGGAACTGGTCTTGGGCATGGCGGGATAGTTCGTATGAAAGGACGATTGCCGGTCTGCCGAAAGAGGTGATTCTGATGGGCGACTATGAACGCGGTGGTTTCAGGGATCTGCCAGGTCGGAGAGGCTTCTTGCTTGATGAGTATTCCCTGGCTTATAGCGGTCCGTCGGAGCGTTACCAGCGCTGTGCCCTGGCGGCGAAGAATCGAGGGATGCGCGTCATGGCGAAGCTCCAGCTCGGCACGACTCACGAGCTGGCCTCGGTGGTGAGCCTTCCAATGATCGGCAGTCTCTACGACAAAGCCGTTGCTCTGGTGAAAGACGAGACGCTTGGTTTTATGGGTTGCTGGAACTTCGGGAATTACCCAAGCACGAATACGGCGGCGTTCATTGAGTTTCTCCGGCGGGAGCCCGGCACAAACAAGGAGACCGTGCTCGAGAACTTTGCACGGGACCGATTCCCCGGCTGTAGCCCACAAATGACAAGGCGGGCATGGGAACTCCTTGAAACCGCAATGCTCTACTTCCCCTTTACCATTGCGTTTCTCTATCACGGAGCGCATCCCTACACACTGGCCTACCGCGAGATCTATCATCCGGGGGATCTGACGGGCAAGCCGTCTGGCCGGAGCTGGCTGGGCGATGAACGCGGTGACGATCTGTCCAATAGCTACCTGCTGCACCACACGCAGTTTAATCTGGATGAGATTATCGATCGGCTGGAGCGCCTCGCCAACCTTTGGGATTGTGGCGTCAGGTTGCTCACCGAAGCACTCGCAGGGGCGGAGGGGAAGGAGGCTCGGCTGGAACTGGGGAACGCCGTGATCTGCGGTGCCATATGGCAAAGCACACACCACACCTATAAGATCTTTCGCCTTCGCAAGGCATGGAGTGATGCCGCCCGTAGTGAATATCTAAAGCTGGCATCCGCGGAAGAAAAGCTTCTGAAAGCGGTCCTCCCCTGGGTGGAAGCCGATGAGCGACAAGGGATTCACCTGGAGCCTCAGGTGCGGATGTTCGGGCCGGAATCGATACGGCAGAAAATCAGCCATCTAGAGAGTCAGCTCTCCTCACTGGAATAAGGTTGCATCAGATCACGAGTCTATTCATGAAACGAAAACTGAAAGATCGCCTCTGGCTCTGGGGGCAGAGCGCGGGAAGCCACCACGGCTCTGCCGGAAATCAGGTCTGGAAGCTGCCCGGAGTAAACCGGATGGAGGCCGCGGAAGGCGCCGCCTACCTGGGGATTGAACGGATGTGCCGGGTGGTCATGGGCGGACAACCTCAACCGCCCTTTGACGCCGAGCAGGAGCGCCTCGCAGGCATGAAGGAGGTGATCTGGTCGGCTGTGGGGGATAGCGGCTCCGTCAGGAACAACGCGACGAGCGATCTCGGCGAGGTGCTGCGGCTGGCGCAGACCAATCCAAACATCTCCGGTGCGGTGCTGGATGATTTTTTCCGGGCGAAGGCAACCCCGGAATCTTCGCACGGCAGGTATAGCCTGGAGAGCGTGCAGTCGATGAGCGATCAGCTCAGGGCATTCCCCGGGCGCCCTCTCGATCTCTGGATCGTCTGGTATAAGGAGGAGCTCGATTTCGACATCGCCGACTATTTGAAGATTTTCGATGTGATCACCTTTTGGAATATGCTGGCTCCCGCTCAACAGGCAGAATGGGAGGCGGACATCGCGAAGGTTGTCACGCGGACTCCGGGCAAGCGGCGTCTTGCGGGGTGCTACTTATGGAACTATGGCGAAGGGAAGCCGTTGAGCATCCATGAGATCCGCGCCCAGTGTGAGACCTACCTCAAATGGATCCGGCGTGGAGATATCGAAGGGATCATCTTTTGCTCCAACTGCTGTACCGACCTCGGCCTGGAAGCTGTGGAATGGGTGCGCCAGTGGATCTGCGAATACGGAGAAGAGCTGGTCTGATGTAAATACGGCAGTGCCCTGGAACAATCGCCCGAATCCCCGTCTCGTATCCGAACCCTCCCCTAACACTACGTACTCTTAGTGGCGATCTGCATGATTGCACCTCAAAAGAGCAGGCGTCGTCCTTCCCTTTTGGACATTCTTTCAATGAAATCACTATTGTTGCCCCTATTTCTTCCCCTTCTCCAACGGCAGCGGCTTAAACGCCTCTTCCTTGTGGCTTCCCTCTTCTCCTTGAGCGCCCAAGTGGGTTTTGCTGCCTCATTCCCGATCGCGGAGGGTGGGAAGTCGCCCTATGTAATTGTTGTGGCGAAGGACGCAACGCTCCCCGAGCAGCATGCGGCGGAAGAGCTGCAACGCTACTTCGCAAAAGTATCCGGAGCAGAAGTCGCGATTGTCGATCAGGCGGGAGAAGGCCAGAAGGCAATCCATATTGGTGCAAAACATCCAAAGCTCGCGAAGGAGGCCAGGAAAGGGGAACGCCCCACTCCCGATGACGGCTTCCTGATCCAGGCGGATGACGGGAGCATTGTGATTACTTCCGAAAGCGCCAGAGGGGTTCTCTACGGCACCTATGCATTCATCGAGAAGACGCTCGGCGTTCGCTGGTTGCACCCGGGGGAGGACGGGGAATACGCGCCGAAGAAAGAGTCGGTAAGTATAGAAGCGGGCCGGTGGGCAGAAAATCCATTCTTCAAGAAGCGCTTTTTCACCCTGACCTGCACCAACATTAACGCTCCGCTGCGGGATACGTGGGACTGGATGGTGCGGAACCGGATGCAGGTGAAAACCCAGTATAAACCTTTCTGGAATGATGATGCTGCAGACGGTAACTGGCTGGAGCGGAGGGCCGTATTGATCGAAGGCGGCGGACACGTCCTCGCCAGCTTTATCCCCGAGGAGGTCTATTTTGAAAGCCACCCGGAGTATTTCTCGCTGATCGATGGAAAGCGCATGCCGGGCGGACATGCCGTTGACGAATACGGTAAGTGCTATCAGCGCTGCACATCGAACAGTGAAGTCATCAAGCTGAGCGCCGAGTACATCAATAGCTTCTTTCGCACCAAGCCCGTTGGGAACATCTTTGGGATCGGTAACAATGATGGCGATGGTTGGTGCCAGTGCGGGCCCTGCACCGCGTTGGATCATCCCGATGAAAGCAAGGAACACCACGTCTCCACACGTTTCATGAAATTCGTGAACGCGGTCACCGAGCAGGTGCTCAAGGACGACCCGAACAGGGAGATCTATACATGGGGATACCAACTTTATCGCAGGGCCCCCAAGGGCATAAAGCCGCATCCGAAAATTAGTTTATTCGTCGCGTTGCATGGGCGCTGCTATCGGCATTCCCTCGTAGAAGAGAACTGCCCCGCGAACAAGATGATCCGTGAAATCATGTCGGAATGGCGGGAGTTTACGAATCCTGTCGGTGTCCGTGAATACTACTCATGCTTTATAGGCGGCGATGTAAAGGCCCCTGTAACGCCGTATATCCCGATGGAGGATATCGTCGCTGCGGATATCAAATACCTCGCCAAGATTGGCTGTGTGCTGTGGGAGGATGAGACGCCGCCACCAGACGGTGTATTCGGCCCGGCCTTTAGCAGCGATAGCGTGCGGGAATCATGGCGCGGGCGCTTTCCGATGTATTACATCGCCGCCAAGCTGCTCTGGAACCCTGATCTGGACGTTGTCGCCCTCAAAGATGAGGTCTATCGCGGGTGGTATGGCGCAGGTTACGAGGAGATGAAGGCCTATCGCGAGTTGATCTCCAAAGCATGGCAGGAAGCCGACGGACATTTTATCTACGGAGCCAACGCGATCTTTATCGGGAAATCGCTCAATGCGCCTGGGCGTCAGGAGGAAGCTCTGCGGCTTTTGAATGTAGCAGCAGCCAAAGCGCAGAATGACCCTCAGGTGGCAAAGCGGATTGCGGAAGAGAAGCACTACTTTGAATCCGTATGGGTCAAGATGGCCGAGGAACTGCGGACCACCTTCGCATGGGCCGATGTCCAGGCTCACCGCGCCTCAAAACCGGTCGTCATCGACGGAGATTTGAGCGATGCATCTTGGGCGCAAGCGCCTGTAACGACTGGATTCCACACGCCAGGAGGGAATCTGGCCGAGCGGCAGACCTTTGCCAAGGTGCTCTATGACGATGATGCGGTGATTATCGGCCTGGAGCTGATGGAGCCGACTCCTGATGCGATGGAAGTGCAAGAGAAGGTGCGCGACGGCCGCGTATGGGACGAGGATTGCGTGGAGCTGTTCATTGATCCTGAGCGTTCCGGGTCAAACTACTACCATATTGCCTTTAACGCTTTGGGGACGATCTACGATGCTGCCTGTGTGGAAGGTGGGAAGATGGATCGGGCCTTCAACGGGACTTACCAGATCCGCACAAAGGTCTTGAAGGATCGTTGGATCGCAGAGGTGCGAATCCCGTTTTCCACTTTTGGCACTGAGGCCGTGGAAGGAAGTGCATGGAAGGTGAATATTGGCAGGAGCCGCAGGGTTAAGGGCGTCGCCACCGAGAATAGCTCCTGGACGGATGGACACTTTCACCAGGTCAATAGCTTCCGAACGATGGTCTTTGGCGACAAGCCGGCACTGTTGGGGAACGGAGGCTTTGAACAGTTGAGCGAGATCAAGTCGGATGCAGATCGCAGCTTTCATAGCATCGGGCAGTGGGAGTTGGGAAACACGCCCGCGATTTTCCCGGTCGGGTGGAGCCTTCATGATGCCCATCCCGGAAAGCTCACGATGGTGAGTGACGATGTCCGTTCGGGGAAATGGGCCGCCAAGGTGGAGCACGGCTGGATTTTTAAGGGATTTGATGTCACCCCGGGGGCCGCCTTGAAGATTTCATTCTGGGCGAAGGGCAACGAGATGCTCAAGACGATGCTCTTTCAGTATCGGCACGAGAACGGAGAGGTTAAGGACTTCCTGGAAACGGTGGAGTTGGACGCGCTGCCTCTGCAAGACGAGTGGCAGAAACATACGATCGAGCACCAGTTGCGCTCGCCTTCGGCGAACCGGGTGGCGGTCGCCTTTTGCGTCGAGGGAGAAATTATTCTGGATGACGTCTTTGTGGAAGAGAAGCAGCCATGATTACCACCGTGGCCGGAACGTTTCGGCCAGTTGCAGAAAACTTTTGAACCGGGGATACAGATGAAAAAGAGAATTGGCATTGTTGGGTTTGGCGAGATGGGTAAGCGCCACGGCCTTGAGTTTCGAGACGCAACCCAGGGCTTGATCGAAATCGCGGGTGTTGTGGAGCCGAGTGACGAGATGTACCGGCGCGGGTGTGAATGGAATCATCTTCAGCCTTCGCGCTATGGAAGCGTTCGGGAAATGCTCAGCGATGCCGCGTTGGACGGCGTCCTGATTACGTCGCCCAACAACACCCATCTTGCTAACCTCCGGGAATTCGCGGGGCAGACGATCCCCATTCTTTTGGAGAAGCCGCTGGATACGAAGCCGGAGGCGGTGGCGGAGATTGTCCGGTTCGCCAATGACTACGAAGGCGTCATTGTGGTGGATCATGTGATGCGCTATGCCCCGATCATTCAGCGTGCCCGGCAGATTGTGGAATCCGGCAAGCTGGGGAAACTCGCCTCTTTCCAGTTCAGCCAAAGAGTTTGCAGCGGGCCGTTCAATACCTTTCGGCGAACATTCGAAGGAGGCGGCGGACAGATCATCGAAAAGGCCACGCATGATCTCGATGTGCTTCTGTACCTGTTTGACGTGCTCCCGGATCGAGTGGCTATGGTCTCGCGCCAGCAGGTGATTGGGGGGACCAAGCCAAGTGACCTAAGGTGCGCTGATTGCGACGAGCGGCTCTATTGCCCGTCTGCGCACCATTCCGAGAGTATAAAAACGGGGATCAGAGACATCAGCCTTGAGAACGACCTTTGCGTGTATGCCGAGGAGGTCGACGTGCCGGACAATGAAACCTGCCTCATCGAAATGGCGGATGGGACGTTTGGCACCTATTCCCACACCTATTTCTGCGAAATGAGGGGCCATAGCAGAATCTACGAAGTGATTGGTACGGAAGGGGCCATGTCCATTCAGCTCTCTGCGGAAGATCCGGACTACCGGGGCGTCATCCGCGTCTTCCCCAGGAATCGGAGCGGCGAGGTGGAAACGTATGAGTACGATTACCATGGGAAGATTCATTATAACGGAGGCCCCTACGTCGCACGGCACTTTTACAATCTGATGACGGGGGCCGAAATCAAGGGATTCACGACCGTTAATCAGGCGTTTGTGGCTGAAATGCTCGGATTCGCCGCGACCCAGGCGTCCCGGGAAGGGCGCTTCGTCCCTGTGGCCTCACTGGTGCCGGAAGATCTGCTCGCGGCCTACTCCACGACCTATCGCGGCGCTCGGAAGGGGCCCCTGGCAACGCCTAAAGTTACTTCGGAATCCGGTAAAGCCATCTGCGTGTAATCTCGTGAAAATGAAGTGCTTGGCCATGGGTAATACGGTAGAGTAGCAGCCCCCCAACCTATGAGACCCAAGACTCAGTTCCACGATCGCCTGACGCGCTTTCACGAGTTTGCTCCCAATAAGTATAAGATCGAGGAACATTTTTGGGTTAACCGGCAGAGCGGAAATGAAAGTGCGCCGAATGATCTCTATTGCTTTGCCTATGGAGAATGCAGCTGGCAGCGGGATGCGGACGCAATTTTCAAGGAAGACGTCGATTCGTGGGCTTTTGAGTACGTGACGGAGGGAAGCTTCATTGTTGAGTACGTGGGAGGGACTCGGGAGCTAAGGCCGGGGACGCTCTACGTTCATCCACCCGGCGGGCCCATCCGGCTACAGGCAAACGGGTCCGCCCTCTGCAAAAAGCGGGTAATTATTCTCGGGGGAACCATGGTGGACTACCTCTGCAACCTGAGTAACCTGCGGATCTCTCCCTACATCGAGGTCGATGACCGTCAGCGGCTCGACAAGATTTTTGATCAGGTGAAAGAACTGGTCTCCTGCGGGAGTTGCTATCTCACCGAAGATCTGAGTATCTGCGGCTATTCTTTGATTACGGAATTAGGGCGGACCGTTAAAGTCTTGAAATACCCGCGCATGCTCACTCACGCGGTTCAGTTCATTGATAGCAAGCTGCACGAGAACCTGACGCTCGCACGAATTAGTGAGGAGTGCCACGTGAGCGCCAATACATTGAGCCGACTCTTCCGGAAGTATCTCAACATCAGCCCCGTCAATCACATTATTTCCCGCCGCCTGGAACGCGCCCGACATTTGATCGCAATCAACGATCTATGCTTCAAGGAAATTGCCAATGAGTGCGGGTATACTCGGGAGTCATTTTTTTCCCGGGCCTTCAAGCAAAAATATGGGATGTCCCCCAACGCCTATCGCAGGGCGATTCTGGCCGGTAAAACAAACGGCTCATCGCGAACCTGATCTTATACAAACTTTTCCCAATGAAATATTTTTCGTGCGCTTACTACCCCGAATACTGGGGTGTCGAACGGGTGAAACTGGATGCGGCTTTGATGCAGGAGGCCGGGGTCAATACCGTTCGGGTGGGGGAGTTCGCCTGGTCCAGGCTTGAGCCTACGGAGGGGGTGTATACCTTTGAGTGGCTGCGAGAATCTCTCTCGATCCTGGGGGAACACGGTGTACAGGTCGTCATGTGTACGCCTTCAGCCACAGCTCCGGCGTGGCTGGTGAAGCAACATCCCGAGGTTTTGGCCAAGGACAAACATGGGCGGGAGGCGTGGTTTGGCGTTCGACAGCATACCTGTTATCGATCCCCTGTCTATCGTCGCTACGTGGCCGCACTGACGGAGCGACTCGTCAAAGAGGTGAGCGGCCACTCCAATGTGATCGCCTGGCAAATCGACAACGAGGTAGGGCACACCATCTTCGGGTTGTGCCATTGCGAGGAATGCCAGTCGGGCTTCCAGCTCTGGCTCAAAAACCGTTACGGCACGGTGGAGCGGCTGAACGCTGCTTGGGGAACAGGCTTTTGGAGCATGGACTACAGCGCGTGGGAGGAGGTCCGCCTCGGGGACTTCAGCCAAACGCTGGGCGCCAGCCATGTGCTCGACAGCTTCCGGTTCCATAGTGAGGTGAAAGCGGATTACATCGCCATGCAGGCCGAAATCATCCGCCGACTTCATCCGGGGGCCATTGTGACGACAAACTCGCCCTCCGGCGTCTCAGATCGTCACCGTATTTTTGAAGGGCTCGACCTTGCCGGGGTGGATATCTATCCCTCGGGGGACGGTTATCTGGACACCTCCTATCACAGCGCCCTTTTCCGGGGAATGAAGCCGGAGCGGCCCTTTTGGGTGATGGAGACAGGCATTGGCGGGCAGGGATACAGCGGCGCCCCTCATAATCGGCGGCTCCGCGCCCAGTTCTGGAGCTTCTTCGCTCACGGGGCGGAGATGATGGAGATCTTTCGGTGGCGTAGTTGCCTCTCGGGTTACGAGAAGGATCTGATGGGGGTGCTCGGGCACAACGGTGTGCCGAGAAAGCGATATCAGGAGCTCAAGGCCTGCATTGCCGAGGTCAAGGGGGTCAGCGGCAGGTTGGGTGAGCTTCCCATGCCGGAGGCCCCCGTGGCCGTGGTGTTTGATCACGAGGCGCATTGGGCGTTCAGTTCTGGGCACATGGGAGAGTGGGAGGTGTACGAGGCAGTCAACCAGTGGGCACATCACGCTTTCGCGGGGTATGGGGTTGACGTGGATGTGATTTCGACCAACCGCGATCTCTCCGGGTACAAAGTCGTCGTCGTACCGGCGCTGACGCACGTCTCGGAAGCCTTCGCTACAGCTTTGAATAGCTTTGCAGAGAAGGGCGGTGTCGTTTTCCTGCTCGGGAAAACCGGGTGCCACGATCCTAACGGAAACTACCGCTCTGAAGCTTGGCCAGATCACCTGCGAGCACTCGCGGGGTTGGTTGTGGCGGATCAGTTGGTCGTGGTTAATCTCGACCGAGGCCCCTCCGCACCGGTGAGCGATCCCGCGTTCGAGGGAGTGATCGATGGGAAGAAGATTTGCGGCTCCGCCCAACACTGGCTTGCTGACATCGAGCTGGAAGGAGGCACCGCCCTGGCCCGGTTTACGAATAGCGGATTGGAGGGACAACCGGCCGTGGTGGAGAATCGTTTTGGAGCCGGTCTATGCCTTTATCTGGGAGCCACGCGGATCGACGACGAAACGATGACATCAATCGCCGGTTACCTCCTGGAGCGTGGCGGAATCGAACGCGTCGTCGGGTTGCCGAAGGGAGTTGAGGTTGCCCGACGCGGTGATTTTACATGGGTTATCAATCACACCGCACAGCCACAGGAGCTATCATGGTCACCGGGCAATGAGGTGATTCTGGGGTGCTATGCCGAAGGAAAGATCATGCTGGCTCCCTACGACGTCAGCATTTTCCGTTGAAGTCCGTGCAGGCGTAGATGGTTGTTGAATATGGTCGAATCGTCCAAAAAGTCATTTGGTTTCAGGGCGGTTCAATTGGATCTGGCCCGCCAGCCGGAAACCGTCGGCTATATTCTTTCGTTTATCGATTTTGTCGCGCAGTACGGCTACAATTACCTGGTGCTCTATCTGGAGGGGCGGATCAAAACGCCCTCGTTCCCTTACCTGCCCGATGAGGAGTCGTACTCTCCGGATGAGATTCGGCAGATCGTGACCCATGCCGGGGAGAGAGGGCTGGAGGTGGTCCCGGTCGTTGCCCTCTTCGGTCACGCAAATCTCTTCCTGAACTGCCCGGAGTTGGCGTCTCTGGCGGAATTGCGAGGCGGGAGGATGGGGCGCTTTTCCCGCAGCAAGCATGTGTTCTGCCCCTCGCAGGGGGCAACCTATGAGTTTCTGGAGCGCTATCTTCAAGAGGTCGCCGCGCTCTTTCCCTCGGATTACTTTCACGCCGGGTTTGATGAAGCATGGGATATCGGTTACTGCGACCTCTGCGCGGATCGGCTGGAGCGGGAGGGGCAAGGAGGAATCTTTCTGAAGCACCTGAAGGACTGCCACGCCATCGTGACCGGTAAGCTCGGAAAGACGATGATGGTATGGGATGATCTCTTCGATCTATACCCCGAGGCGCTTGCCGAAGCACCGCGCGATATCATTCTCTGCGGGTGGCATTATGAAAAGCAGGTGGAGCTTCCCGGTGGCCATACCGGCGGCCCCCAGCGCGACGTCTTCGCCTCTTATGAGGCACTCGGCTTCCGCTATCTCTTCGCCCCTTCTGCGGTTTCCATCAGGAATGTCGAGACGCTGACGGCGTACGCCCGGAGGGGAAACGCTCTCGGGGGATTGCTGACGGTATGGGAACTGGAGAGGCGATTCCTCTTTTCGGAATACCCCACCGTGGCTTATGCCGGGCTGCTTTGGTCGGGAGAGCGGGAAGGAGAAACACCGCGCGGGCTCCAGGAGCATGCCATCCGGGTGGTCACCGGTTTAAAGCAGAAAGAGCATGTGGCCCTCATGCGGTCCGTTCTCAACGGCCAGGATCAGGAACTGCCGCTTGCCCGACAGATGTACTTGCGCGGTCCTTTGAGTGATGAAGAGTATGCCCAGCAGTCACTGGTGGAAACCGCGCTTGCCGCGTTGGAATCGCATTGGGCGGTGATGCCGGAGACAGCCGGGAAGAGCTTGCCTTGGGAAGTCCTCAACGATGCATGGATCGATCTATCCATCGAGTCGATCTACTTCGAGCTGCGTGAGGCGATCTCCGCGCTTTATCTTCCGCGCACTCCCGCTTCAGAAAAGGCAGCTTTGAAACGACGCATCAAAGAATGCATTGATCGCTTCACGGCGATCCGCGCCAAAAGGCGGGAGCAATGGGATCGCCTTCGATGCGACATCCCCTCACGCGATTGCGACGCCTACTATGACGGGGCGATTCAAATGATGGCCGGGGCCTTGGAAGAGGCGGACCATGTGCATGCTCTGTTAAAGGTGCGCTTTGGCACCGGTCAGGCTTCGGTGGATTTCCTCTTCAGGGATCGTGGGAGTGATTCATGGCGTCAAGGAGTGCCCACATTTGGAAAGATGATCTCAGGCGAAACCGACTTCTATTTCCCGCTCACCGGTGATGCAATGCCCGCAGCAATCCGGATCGAGACATCCGGGTACGTGGGCGTTGGGCTGATCTATCTGGAGATCGAAACCGCATCGCTTCGCCTCGTTCCAAAATCAATCGGCGCGATCGAAGGGACGGTGATCCACCCGGAAGCGTTGCTGGAGAATGGCCGCGATGCTTGCTTTCTCGGACATGGAGAACAGGCAGCCCGGCAGAAATTCCGAAACCCGGTGCAGTCAAAAATCAGACATTCGATCGAACTGAATCTTGAACCCGAATTCTGAAGTTGCTCGCGGCGATCTTGCACAATCTCATCCGCTCCAACATCGGAGGTCGGGTTGAATCAGACGATAGAGATGACCGGAGCGTGGAGGATGGTGCTGTTTCCGGCAGGAGTGCTGCTCTGGGCCGCGTTTGAGAGGCGGTAGGCGGCGGGCGTCATCTTTTGCACAGAGCGGAAGACGCGGGTAAAGTGATAGCGATCGCAGAAGCCGGTTGCCTCCGCGATCTGCTCAATCGAGGCGTCGGTGAACTGAAGCATCAGGCTGGCCTTCTCAATGCGCTTGATCCGGATGTGGGCCTGCAAGGTGTGGCCGACCTGTTCCCTGAAGAGCTGGGTCAGGGAACTGACGTTCATGCGCGCCACGCGTGCCAGTTCAGCATTTGTCGTGTTGGGCTGGAGATGCTCGTCGATATAGGAGAGCACTTTGATGACCCGCGCATCGAGTTCCGGAGAGCGCCTCATATCAGGGTGCGTCTGCGCCAACACCATCCCGATGAAGGACCGGGCCGTCAGCGAGATCTGCCATGTGCAGAGCGTCTGCATTTTCATGAGCTTCACCAGGTTTTCGCCGATTCCAAGGAGCGGCTGCGTCATCGGCAGGACGGCGACCTCCGAGGCGCTTTGGTGATGGAAGGCCACACTTTGGAAGTGAAGATAAAGATGGTCCACCGTGCCGTCGTTGGTCGTCGTGCAGGCGGTATTCGGGCTTACCAGCACCACCGAAGAGGGATCAAGGTCCACCGTCAGATTCCCGCAACGGATGGTGGCTCCGGGGGAGGAATTCCAATAAAGCCGCCAGAACGGCTCGGAGAGACGGGAGAAATTCCACTGATTCGGAAGAAGTTGGCCGTATCCGCACAGCAAAAGGCGAACACAGGGATCTTCCAGCGTCGCCACAGTGCGGTGGCTCTCTGGGATTTTTCCGGGGCTGGCGCGGTAAATAACAGAAGCGGGCATTAAATCAGTACGGATTGTACACAAAAGCCACCTTGTCTACATTTATTTAAGCCTCTTCAAAACGATAATCTTCCTGGATGAAATCTTCGTTCATCCCGGATACAGAGTTCCATCAGCGCGGCGAGAAAACGCGGCATCTCATGGCAGAGAGCGGACTCGACCTTCTTTTGGCTTTCTCGACGGAATCCGAGCCAGCCTATGTGCGGTATTACTCAGACTACTGGCCAAGCTTTGAGACGGCAGGCGTCCTGATCACTGCTTCCGGCGATCAGCACTTGCTCATCGGGCCGGAGAGCCGGACCTATGCGGCGGCTCGTTCCAAGATTTCGGGGATCGTGCGGATGGTCGACTTCCGTGAGTCCTCCCAGCCTGCCTACCCCGGCAGCAAGATGGCAGACTGGCAGGAGGTCCTCTGCAGCTATCGCCCCAAGCGCATCGGGATCGCCGGATGGCATCTCTTTCCCCACGCCATTCTTCAGAATATTCTGGCCGCTGTTCCCGGTGTGGAACTGGTGAACGCCGATGACGTGGTGCGGCAGGTGATGCGCTCAAAATCCCCCGCAGAGCTGGATTGCCTGCGGGAAGCGGCAAGAATTTCCGAACTCGGGTTCAAAGCCGTGCTGGAGAACATCCGTGAAGGAATGACCGAAGCGCAGCTTTGCGGCATCGCCACGGCGGCCATGCTGGCCAACGGTGCCGAATCCACCGGCTACCCGATCTGGTGCTGTAGCGGTCCGAACTCCACCCAGGCGATCAGCCGCCCCACGCACCGCAAAGTTCAGCGTGGTGAGGTGATCCATTTCAGCATCGGCGCCAAAGTATCCGGCTACAGCGCCAGCGTGGGCCGTCCCGTTGTGTTGGGGCACTGCCCGGAGGACCTCCGCAAGTTCCTGCAAACGGGCCTGGACGCGATGAAGATGACGATCGACCTCATGCAGGCCGGCCGGGTGTCGGGTGAGGTCGCGCGGAAGGTGCACGGCTGGATCGCCGATCAGGGCTATGGCGACACGATCCTGTACGGACCCGCGCACGGTTGCGGCCAAATGGAATGCGAATTCCCGTTCCTTGAAAGCTCCTCCACCTTCGTGTTGGAAGAAAACATGGCCTTCATGGTCGACATCTTTCTCGCCAATGAGCACTCCGGCTTCCGATGGGAAGACGGCGTCATCGTGCGGAATGGCGCGGCAGAGGAACTTTCGTCCTATGGCCGGAAGCTCAACATCCTGGAGGTATAAAGGTGATCATTGACGTTCATGGCCACCTGGGTCGGATCAACCAAGCACCCTTTTGGGCAGCAGATGAAACGCAACTGGACCAGTATCTCTGTGAGGCAAAGGTCGACTCGCTCTGGATTTCCTCGGCAAAGTCGCTGATGTACTCAGCGCAGGAGGGAAATGCGGACCTGATCGCCGCGTTGGAGAACTCCCGGAACCTGCTGGGCTACGTGGTAATCAACCCGGTCTGCCCAGATTCCATTGCCGACCTTGCGCTGCTGGCGCACGAGAAGGTGATCGGGGTGAAAATTCACCCTGACTACCACGGCTATGACATGCTTTCTCCTGCCGTGCAGCCCTTCATGGATAAAGTGGCTCAAGCGACGGGGTTGATCCTGACCCACGTGTCGTGCATGCCGGGAATGGCGTTTTCGGAAGCCGGCAAGCTGCTCGGTTATGCGGAGCGGCACCCGCAGACCAACTTCATCTTCGCTCACCTCGGCGGGATGTATCAAAACGGACAGTATCCGTATTTCCCCAACTATGAGGGGCTGGAGAAGATCGCCGCGCGGAACCTGCCGAACGTCTATGTCGATACAGCGCAGCACCTGATGTACGTCTATCCGGGCGTCATGCAGCGCGTCGTGGAGATCTACGGCGCGGATCGGTTGGTCTTCGGAACGGACATGCCGCTACAAGGGCCGATGCAGGCGCGTTTCGCCATTGAAGCCATCCAGGCGCTGGAGATCCCGCAGGAGGAGAAGGACAAGATCCTGTTCAAGAATGCGCAGAGACTGCTGGCATCAGGAGGGGCACGATGAGCGGCGGAGCGCGGGTCTGGTACTTCCCCGATGGCTATCTTCCTGCGAAGACCCCGGGTGACGCGCTGGAAGCCATGAATCGCTCATGCTGCTGAACGTCGGCGGGGAAAAAGCCCACGCCGCGATCGATATTTATTTTTCCGATCGCGAGCCGACAAAAGGCATCACCGTGCACGTTCCCGCGGAGAGAATCATCGCGCTGCGGTTGGATCAACCCGCGGACCTTGCCGGAACCGTGATTCCGGAGCAGACCCAATATGCGCTCCGGATCACCTCGGACCGTAACTTGGTGGCCCAGTTCGGGCGGCTCGATACCGCCCAGAGCAACCTCGCCTACTATGGGAGCGACGGTTTCACGAATCGCCGTAATCTGGTCCTTGTCCATCGGTGGTTATCCGTTGGAGAACCGGGGGCATCCCCCGGTTTTTCGCGGCGCAGAATGCACGAGCCGTGCCTGCTTCATGGGGGAAGATGGTCAGATAGTCCAAGTAGCGGAGGCGATAGTGAAAAGGATCAGGATTGACCAAGAGACGCCCTTGAAGCGATCATCAGCGAGATCATTCGGTTTCGACTTTCCCCCAAAAGCTCCATGAAACATTCGCCTCTGAACCGCAATAACCCGATGGCGAATTCCCCTGCCTTGGTTTCTTGTCGAGGCGTCGCTCCTCGATTTCGCTTTCCCGTTTCAGCGGTGGCAAGCTTCATTGGCGTTGGCCGGAACCCAATTGAATGCTGTTTAATATGAGTAAATTGGAGAACAGGAATTCGCTGGGACTCGATAAATCCCATAAGAATACGCAAGCTTCCGCTTTCACGCTCATCGAGCTGCTCACGGTGATCGCTATTTTGGCGGTAATCCTCGCTATCCTCTTTCCCGCACTCGGCGCTGCCAGCCGCCGGACCAAGACCATCCGGTGCATGAATAACCTCAAGAATTTGGGGATGTCCTGGTTCATCTACGCCAATGACAATAAAGGCTTTCTGCCGCCGGTCTACCAGCCGACTCAGTACGCTGAGGATGGAAAGACCGTCATTTCCGATGGCGGGACATGGGCTTTCATTTTAACAAACCTTCAACTCGTCCCTCCTGTGTGGGATGATGCTAATTTCAAAAGCTGGTATTGCCCCTCATGGGCTCCGGCCAGCCCGACCGATCCCGGTGGTGGCGCTCCTTGGACCTTTATCTACGGGGCGATCATGTACTATGATTGGTTGGACGAGGTCCGCCGCCTATCGGACTATGACGCGATGACGCCAATCCTGGCGGATAGCATCTCAGAGAGTTCAGGCTATCCCAACTATTACATTCCGATTCACCAGGCAAACCCCGTTTCAAAGATTCACCTTCGGCATAACGGCAAAGCCAACCTCTTCTTTGCAGATGGCCATGGGGAGAGCGCGGATGCCGCCCGCCTCCAACAGTTGGAGTTTAAGGGAGCCCCGATCACAACCTGGTCGACCCTTCCGCCCCCGGAATAAATATCATCCTCCGGTCCTTGCGAAAGGGCTGCCGGGTGACCCGACCCGCCTCTCTGAAATAGTGTAAGCCTTTCAGGGGATAATGCATTGGTGGCATTTTGACAGAGTGCTTACGAATGCGTAGGGTCTTTGTAATCGATATCGCGTGATCCCCAGACTATGCCGATTATGCCAACTACTTGTCCATCGACCAGTATCCCGAACTGGTCCAATTGCAAGAAGAGCTAGTGATTCATGACAGATTAAAAATCCAAGATATTACCTGAGGATGGCGTCATGGGATGCCGTCCTATTTCGGACCAAGAATTCCCGCAGGGGTGTGTTCCCTTGTCGGAAGGTGCTGAATAACTTCGATAACGCAAATTTCCGAATACTTAATCCATGTTTATACCGACGTTCAAAAATTCCCCTCGCAGGATCTGTATCACGACTCCTCGAGTTCGGGTATGGACCCTTTATGTTTTTATTCTGAGCCTGCTTCCGCTTTTACAAATGCCGCTTCACGCCAACGGGGAGTCCGCTACGTTGGTTCTAAACGGGGAGGCCAAAGCGGTCATTGTGCTTCGAGAGGGCGCGGTGCCGCCGGAGCAGTACGCTGCGGAGGAACTAAGCAGCTATCTCGCCAAAATCACCGGGGCAAACATTGGCGTTACCTCGTCCTTCGTGGATAAAGGAGGGCAGACTCCGATCTACATTGGCATTGCAGCCGACCGGTTTCTCCCCGAGCTGAAAGCCGATGTGGAAAAGCTTGGCAAGGAAGGCTTCATCTACAGGGCTGGCAAAGAGGGTGTCGTCATTACGGCAAAGAATCCCATGGGGGTGCTCTACGGCACCTATGCCTTTCTGGAAGAGGTGCTCGGTGTGCGTTGGTTGATGCCGGGGCCGGAGGGCGAGTTCTGGCCCGTTCTCAAGACGGTGGAGGTCTCTAAGGTTCAATCCTCTCAGCAGCCGTTCTTCAAAGACCGCAGGTTGGGGCTCTCCTGCACGAACATCAACACGGTCCTGAAGGATACCTGGGTGTGGATGGTGCGTAACCGCATGCAGGTCGAGTCCCACTACGATCCGTTCTGGAGAGATCCCGAGGTCGCAAGCCTGTTCGGTCGCTTGGGGGTGAAACTCAGCGGAGGCGGACATGTGCTTGCTTCATTTGTTCCGGTGGAAACCTACTATGATGCTCACCCGGAATACTTTTCTCTGGTCGGCGGAACCCGCCGGAAGGGGGATCACGGAGTCGATGAACATGGCCAGGTGTACCAGCGCTGTACTTCCAACCCCGAGGTCATCAGGCTGGGGGCAGATTACATCAAGGATTTCTTTGGGGAGCCGCGGAACGGAGAGTCATTCCTGATCGGCAACAACGATGGCGCCGGCTGGTGCGAATGTATCGCATGCAAGGCGTTGGATGATCCGCAGGAGGCAAAGGAAGACCGGGTAACGACCCGCTTTTTCAAGTATATCAACGCGGTCACTGACGAGGTACTCAAGGAGTATCCGGATAAGGACCTTCGCGCATGGGCTTATCAGATGTTCCGCTCCCCTCCTCTCGGCGTGGCTCCGCACCCCAAGGTTTCGCTCTATGTGGCCCTGCATGGCCGCTGCTACCGTCACCCGCTTGATCACCCGACCTGCCCTTTCAGTGCTGAGATGCGTAAGGTTCTGGCGGGTTGGAGCTCCTTTGGGAACCCCTTCGGTGCGCGGGAATACTATGCCTGTATTCTGGGTGATCAGTTGGGGGCGTACATGATCGACTCTTACTACCCCATGGAAGACGTAGTGGGTCGGGATATCAAGTATCTCGCCAGCATCGGCGGCACAATTTGGGAGGATGAAACACCCCCTCCCGATGGCGTTTTCGGCCCCGCCTGGGATCGCCGCGAAGTCAGGGAGTCGTGGCTGGCCCGCTTTCCGATGTATTATGTTGCCGCCAAGCTTCTCTGGAACCCCAATCTCGATCTTGAGCAAATCAAAGACGATGCCTATAAGGGCTGGTACGGGCCCGCGCACGAAGAGATGAGCGCTTATCGCCGTCTTCTGTCCAAGTCATGGATCGACACTGCCGCGCATTTCCCATTCGCAGCAAACCCGATCTTCATCGGGCAGGCTCTTGAGAAGGCGGGTGTCAAGACGGAGCTGTTGAGACTGCTGCATGAAGCGGAAAGAAAGACAGCCGGAAGCAAGATCCACTACGACCGTATAATAAAAGAGAAAAGCTTCTTTGTTGATACCTGGGTAAAAATGGCCGACCAGCTCGGCACCATCTCGGCGTGGTATGATGTACACACCCAGGAAGCCCGCGAGCCGGTGACTATTGACGCCAACTTCTCCGAACCGGAATGGAACGAGGCTCCGATCATTACCGGCTTTCATACCGGATTGTCCAAAATTGCCGAGCATCAGACGTTCGTGCGGGTCCTCCATACCCAGGACTCCGTCATCTTCGGGATGGAGATGATGGAGCCGACGCCGGGTCAAATGAATCTCCGCGCGACGGAGCGGGATGGCCGGGTCTGGGCGGATAATGGCATCGAACTGTTCATCAAGCCCAAACCTGACGATCTAAGTTACTATCATATTGCGATCAACGCCAAGGGAGCAATCTATGATGCTCGGTGTACTGAGGGTGGCGCTACGGATCAGGCGTTTAATGGAGACTACGAAGTCAAAACGAGCGTCCTCGATGACCGCTGGGTTGTCGAGATCCGGATTCCCTACAGCAGCCTCGGCGTGAAGCCCTCAAATGGAGACCAATGGAAGGTAGGCATTGCCCGCAGTCGCTCGATTGGCAACGCGTCGGAGAACAGTTCGTGGACTGACGGCACCTATCATCAGGTCAGCAGTTTCCGGACATTGGTCTTTGGGGGGGAGCCGCCGTTAGTGTCAAACGGTGGCTTCGAAAGGACGGTGGAGATTGCAAAGGAGAGTGAACGCACATTCTATGGTATCAGCCCCGAGTGGGAACTCGGCAACAGCCCGAACCTGTTCCCGTTGGAATGGTCACTGCATGAAGCGCATCCGGGGCGATTGACCCTCTTTAACGAGGGGGCGTTCTCCGGCCAATGGTCGGCCGAGCTTGAAAGAGGATGGATCTATACCGGGCTGGAGGTTCAGGAAGGTCAGGAACTTGCAACGCGCTTCTGGGCAAAGGGGGGCGGAACAGTCAAGGTGATGTTCTTTCAGTATGCTTATGAAGGAGCCACGCCGAAGGAGTTTCTCGAAACAGTTGTGCTGGGCGATATCCCACTGACGGATGAATGGAAAGAATATACGCTCAACTATAAGCTAACCGCCAAGGGTGTTAATAGAGTCGGTCTGGCCTTTGCCGCCAGCGATGTCCTGATGATTGACGACATCTCGGTCAAAGAGGTGAAAGAATAGCGCGTCTGCACGGATTCATTGTCGAGCCCTCTTGCCTGCGTGGCGGAGGGCTCGATCTATTTGGAGGAAGGCAATAACGCCGCTTTCTGCGGTTACTGCAACTCGAGCGCGATCTCCAACGCCTTACGGCGTCCGCTGAAGTATTCATCCAACCATACTTCGTCCACCAAACCGGCTAACGCGGCGCGATACTCCGCCTCGGCGTTCGCGAGCTTCTTCAGAGCCCCGCCAACCCCCATCCGATAGTTTGCAATATCTCGTCGCGCATGAGCCAATTGCGCCGTGGTTTTCTGCACCCGACACATCCGTACTCGTTCCCAAAGGTCGTCCTGCAATTCCTTATAAGCCTGAGCCGCATTCAGGACCATGCGATAACGGAGCGCTCCTTCACCAGGGTGAAACTGTCTTGCCCATCCATCGACGAGCTCGGCAAGTTGATCCGGACAATCTCCTTCATGCAGCAGGATCGCATGAGCGATGACCATATCCCATGCCGCTTCAACAGCTTCACACTGGGGGGAGTGATAGGTGTAGCGGCTCCAGCCCGTCGAGATTATCCCTGCAAGCCCGTGCCTCCGCGTTGCTTCGATCCATGCCCGGGCATTGGCAATGCGTTGGGCGCAGTTAGGCCGGTCGGCCATGACGCCATCCGCGCCTTTGTAAGCAGTGGCTCCCCAGACGGTGAATCCTGCCTCCTTAAAGCGGGCCAATGCTTCGTGTGGAAGCGGGGTCCCTCCATCATAAGCCCAGACCACGAGGTCGGCCCGTGCCGACAGAGGCATAAGAGAAGCAATATCCCAATCCGTCATCATGTCATGCCAGAGCATTGGTCTGATATTTCTCGATTCCAGAAGCGGCATCAAAGCGTTCATGTGCTGTACATAGAGCGAGGCAGCGCCATGACAGGCGAAGAACTCTCGCACGGCTGGATTGCCGCCAGCATAACCAGGTGCCCACGCTTCGTCGCCCCCGAGATGAAAACGCTTTACACGAGGCATCAGGCGCAGGACGTCGAGAATCAAAGATTGAACGAAAGACGCCGCCTCAGGGGCCAACGGATTGATGGTTTCATCGCCATCCGGCCGCTCTCTCAGGGATTTGTAGTGATCTCCTTTGAGAAAGTTCTCCATGTGACCAAGCGTCTGAACTAGAGGGATTAGTTCCAGCCCCAGCCGTTCCGCCTTCTCCACAAATTGACGCACTTGGTCCTCAGAGTATGCTGTCGGGGAGCGGAAGGCGGCATCTACGCTCCAGGGAAAACTGTCTTCCCACTCCACAAGAATATGGGTGTAGCGAAGCGCTGCAAAATCATCGAGCAGACTTAGTAATCTCGGAAAAGTTGGCGGCATCCCTTTAAGGTCGAGATGCACTCCGCGACTAGCGATAATTGGGAAACTCTGGCGAAAGGAGAATGACATGGCGTGTTAAAGAAATAAACCGGAAACAGCCATCCCATGGTCGTGGGACAGCTCATCGAAATGGAAGGCGGATTCCGCAGGAAGCGACGATCAAGCGTTTCTTTTAAGAGGAGGGAAATATGTATTGTTCCTCGCTATAATCAAGTTGCAAAAGTAGGTCTTTCGCAGAGGCCTCCAATCTCTGCGGTTGATCAATCGGGGACGCGGGATAGTGCAAACATCGATGTGGATCGTGCAAAAGGCAAAGTTTGACGTATCGACGGTGCTCCGGTTTAATCTCCGCAGATGTCAGGCATCGGCCTTAACCGTTGCTATTTGAGTTTTCACTCCACCTTTTCGCCCATGACCCCGATCTTCTCTCAGGCAGCCCTCCCTTTCGGGCAATTCAGTATTTTTCCGATGTTTATCCGATCCGTAATGCTGGCGACCGTTTTGGCCTTTCCTGTAACCTCGCACGCTGATGAAGAAAGCCTGCTGATCAACGGAGACTTCGAACAGGTTGAACAAATCAAGCCCGAGGAAGAGGATCGCTACAACATCGGACAATGGATTTTGGGCAACACACCCGGGCTTTTCCCCAAGCAATGGGCCGTTCACGAGTCCCATCCGGGGACGATCACGATAGTCAGTGACGATGTCCGCTCCGGCAAGTATGCCCTTAAAGTTCAAAAAGGATGGGTTTACAACGGTTTTCGCTGCGCATCTCAAGCTCTTTTGAAACTCAGATTTTGGGCGAAAGGCAGCGGCAGCGTTAAAGTCATGCTTTTTCAGTATGAAAAAGGCCCTGACGGATCAGTCTTTCAGTTCCTTCCAACCGCTGAGGTTAAAACCATAGAACTTGGCGGCGAATGGCAAGAGTATACCTTTGAACATCAGGGGGACCATCCCGATGTCAACGAAGTTGCGCTGGCGTTCGCCGTTTCCGAGGAGATGTTGGTAGACGACATTGCGGTTTGTATGCCCTAGTGCATCGTCAGATAAAAAACGGGCATACTTATTGCTGAATAATGTCCATGCCAAAAGCCCTTTCTCCTATTGTTTTGACTGAAGACCGTCGGATCG
>Ga0180217_1001732_pt1 | contig 22333 bp, 18 predicted proteins | sample eDN3rd37CBELigOP_FD_128521 | JGI IMG/M metagenome (GOLD analysis project Ga0180217, IMG submission 128521) | Enriched Organic Plus compost microbial communities from Emeryville, California, USA - eDNA 3rd pass 37_C BE-Lig OP (version 2) (version 2) ... | reverse complement strand
GCTGCCGCAGGTCGTCAACATTTTGCGCAACGAGATCAGCCTGATCGGCCCGCGGCCGTGCCTGCCGGTGCAGCGCGACCTGATTGAGGAGCGGCGCAAGCGCGGCGTCCTGCGCCTGAAGCCGGGAATCAGCGGGCTTTCACAGGTCAACGGCATCGACATGAGCGAACCTGTTCGCCTTGCCCGCCACGACGCCCGCTATGCGGCGATGCAGTCGCTGTTGCTCGACCTCAAAATCGCGCTCGCCACGGTGCTCGGCAAGGGCGGCGGGGACAGGGTGGGAGGGTAGTTCCCCCATACGCTTCGAGGTTCGCTGTCGCCAGCTCTATCCAGCTGTAAATTTCGCGTGAGGCTGTGCCGCGGCGCAGGACGATCGTGCATTGCCTGTCGCAGCTGGCCGGAAAGATGTAGGGTTTTCAGGGAGAAACTGGTGCTGCGAGAGAGGATTGAACTCCTCAAAATTGCACCTGGAAGCCTTGAAATCCAAGGGATTCAGCCGCTGCCGAACGCTCGCGGTGTACCAGTGTTGTGGCCCTATTTCCAGGAATTTTTCTGAGACGCTTTCAGCCGACTAGGCAACTCCGCGCAGAGATGTTTGCAGCTTCCAGGTCAGCTCGGAAACGCCGATCTGGCGGACCGTATCCGTCATAGGCATGCCCTGGCCGCGCAGCACTTCAACCTGCCGAAGCTTCGTGACGATCTCGTCGGGCTTGTGTCGCTTGTTTGCCATTGTGGTCCTCCTTCATGGCCAAAACCATACTTCAAGATGGACCAGTTCAATGGGGGGATCACTCCAGTCATTATGTGCTTCTCGGACCAGCCAGATGCATATGAAGGATAAGGTTGTTGCCCAAGCTTGCCTCCAGTAACGGAGGCAATCCGTTGGCGCGGCCATATAATTGGCGGATGTAAAGACAGTGAACGGCTCAGCCGATAGCAATTAGTTCCCAAACGGGTCATTTCGCGCCCGATACAGATGGAGAAGCTTCCACTCTCGCTCGGATCTTGTCGAGGAGGTATCCCGCGATCCCAGGCACCTTGCCTTCTCTGATGTCTTTTGAAGGTATCAGCTTATCCGCAGGGTTGAACGCGAGTTGCTCCAAAACGAGTGCAGCAATCTCCTGATCGTACAAAGGTGCCTGCTGTTTGAAACCCTCAACGGCGACCGCCATTGAATACTTATACGCGTAGTGCTCCCTCAGGCGAAACAGCGACGAGTGGCGGATAGCTGCGAATGAAACGAACCATGCGGCGGGCAATAAGATGGCGATACGGGCTAGAACTTGCCCAAGATATTGCCATGCGTTCTGAGCCGAACTGGGCGCAAGCTCGACGACGGGGACCGCGATTTCGGGGAAATAGAACTGCAGAAAAGGCGCAGCCAGCGGCATGATCACAAACGCCAACAGTGGAAGCGCAGATACCGTCAAAAAAGTAATCCCGAGATAAAACGCAAATCGCGCCCACCGTAGTTCCGCGGTTAGCTTCCCCATCATTAACGAGAAATTCGATGCCAATCCAGAAACGGTTGCTGATGCTAACATCTGTTCCGAGCGTTTAATCAGGCCGTCCACGGTGGCCTGCTGATCCTCGAACTTCTTTGATAGTTGTGCCAGGTTGGCTGTTCCGGCCGTGAATGCCGCGTTCCTTTCGTCCAACTGCCGTTGGAACTCGTCAAACTTGGTCTGGTATGCCTTCACGTTGGTGCCGAGTTTCATGGCTTCATCATACGTTGCTTGTATCGACGCTTTCTCCTGCGTTGCATGTGCAAGGTAGTCAGCTATCGTCTTACGATCAGCATCGCTGTCCATCTTCAGACGTTTTACTTCCTCGAGATGCGCGGTGGCTTCTTCGTCCTTGGCCTTCAGGCTCTGTTCGGAGGCGCTCACCTGTTTCAGGGAGGCTTTGAGCGTAGATAAACTTTCGTTAGCGTGATCGATGATAGAAGAAAGGCCATTGGCAGCTGCCTGGAAACTGTATGAGGCACGCGGTTTTAGGACATACAGGCTTTCAAAGAACCGTTGCAGGAAGGTCTCCGATGCGTTGAAGAGCCCTTGGAATTGCCCTTCCGTATTATGGTTTTGGCCGTTCTTGGTTTGGGCATGGAAGTTGGAGTAGTTGAACGTCTGCAGACCGCCATGACCCTGCGCCAGGCTGTCAATGAGCTTGATCAGGCCCTCGATGGCCGAGACAGTTTCCCCGATGGATTGTTGGAGATTGGAGAGCATCTGTAACGGCACGAGGTCGGCACGTGTGGCCTTGCCGAATTCGGCGATGATGCCGACCGCTGCATGAATTCGCGCCACGATATGCGAGATAGAACTATCGGTGCCGCGGATCGGTTTGCGAACATCGAACGGCTGGCCGTTATTGTCCTCGAACCTTGCGAGGCGGGCGAGGAGGTTGTCTGCGCTCGTAGCCAAGTCCTCAGCCTTGCTAACGATTGCTTCAATGGTTTTCTGACGCATGTCGCTTCCCCCCAATACTGTGCGCTTGTCGCACACTGGCCATCCACCCAATGGCCTTGGCTAATGTTTTGGCAGAACCGTTGGACGGGAAGCAAGCTAGGGTTCGAGATTCGCCCAGCTATGTGGGAGCTGGCTTGCTCAGAATGAATGTGGCGGCCTTGCTGGCTTGGGCTGCCGCTCTGAAGATAACCCGGTTGTCGGTCTTCAGACACTTCAGCCAGCTGGCGATGTAGTCGGTGTGATCGACTCGCGGGGCCGAACTGATGCCGATGTCCGCGCAGAGGAAGGCGGCTCCAAGTTCGGCGACAAGCTCTTCGATGGCGTATGCTTCGCTGCCGAACGTCCCGGACAAGTCGCGATCGCAACGGTGGGCGGGTGCGGTCCAGTGTGTCAGCTCATGGAACAGCGTCGAATAGTAGGCCTCGGTCGCAGAAGACGTTGGCGTTCCGGTGAACGTTTCGAGTCGGGGCAACCGGATCAGGTCCAGAGACGGGACGTAGCAGGCGCGACTGCCGCCGCTTTCGATGCGGGCGCTGGTGGCCCGCACGATAGCCTCGGCGTGCTCGTCAATTTCGGCGGATGATCTGATTTCTAGGGTGGGCTCACTCCAGCCGTCGATCTGATCGGCGTTGAAGACCGGGGTAGCCTTGGCAACGAAGCGCGGGCGCGGCGCATCCTGAACCTCGCCTGCCTCGGTGTCGGCTTCACCATCGACGGTGATCGATATGCTGAAGACCACGAAGCTCGCTTTCGCACCCTTGCGGATGCTCGCCCCGGCGTTCTTCCATTGGCGGAAAGTTCCCCATGTGCCGGATGAGAAGCCAAGGTTCTGGGAAGCTGCCCAGAGCGCCACAATGTTGATCCCCGAGTATCGGCGGCGAGTTTCGATGTTGGTCGGCCGAGCGATCGCCGCTCCCTGGTGCCAGGGCATCTGCCAGTCCTTCGCGGCTCCGTTCTCGATTGCGGCAACGATACTGTCGGTGATCGTCTGGTGAATGCTCCGCGTCTTTTCCATTTCAGTCTCCATCGCTGTCCGATGGTTGCCGAAACGGCCGTAAGGAAGAGCGGCGCACCCCTCAGGGCGAAACAGAGTGAAAGACGGCTCCGCCGTTGCGCCCGGTCGCGCGGCGGCCAAGGCCATAACCAGAGACAAGCAGATGGAGCCAATGGGAGCAGCGGCTTCGTCACCGCATCACCACTTTACCGATCGTGGGTCGGACAGAGCCGCGAACATCGTGGCTCCTTGGCCCCAAGGATGAACCTTAGTCGGCGTTACCGAAATCGGACTGATGACGATCCGAACGTCGCTTCTTGGGCGATGGCCCACGGGAGAAGGCGGGCTTGAAAACCGGGGCCGAACTTTCCGTGTCGGACGACTCCCTGGGCGGGGGATCTGCAACCGCAATTCGCCTCGTCAATGCCAGGTGGAGATCACGGCTCGACAGTCCCGAGGGTGAAGCGGACCGGGCTGGAACTGGGTTCTCTTGCGCGACGGGGATTTCTCCGGGACCCGGTTCATTCGGATTTGTCGAACGATCTGGCTGATCAGCAAGCAGCCGATCAAAGGCAGCCTGTGCCTTGGGTGACAGGGCGTGATTCTCGACCTCGATCCCTCGCAGCAGGCATGCCATTGTCACGGCATCCTTGTAAGCCTGATCTCCGTGGACCTGCACCGACTCCCATCCGTGACGCTCGGCGGCGGCAGCCGTCTCCAAAGCGGCGGCCCACGTGACACGTCCCCGCATTGTAATGGCATCGCCCCGGTCGATCAGCGTCGTGCCGTCTGCAAGGTCGATCCAGAGCAGGTCACGAACCTCGTCGAACCGGACAGAGGCGATGGACGGGATGGTGTCGGCATCGATCCAGCCGCCCCGATGCCATACTCGGAGGATGGCGGCGCGGCGGTCCCTCTTCGATGATGGCCGTTGTCCAGCGGCGGCCGGAACGATCCGTCGCTGGCGCTGCGCTCGCAGCCTTGTTTCCAGCCGGCTGATTTCAAGCGCGGCTTCGATTTCCTCGGCCCTCGCGAGCTCCCATTGTCGCCGTGTTCTTCGATGCTCATGGAGAGCTGCTAACGCTTCAGGCATCTTCTGCGTTCGCGCATAAGCCTCGAAGTTCCACTTTGGCAGCTGCGGCTCTGGATCGGGCAAGTCGCGCTCGGCGTTGGATCGCGCATCACCTTCATAGGGAATGTCGTGCGCTTGGCAGAAAGCGGTGAGCCGCTCGGCGAACATTTCCCTGACCGCCCGGCCCGAACGCTCGCGAAACAGGTCGTTCCAGGTGCGGTCCTTTCGTTTCGAAAATCCGTGCCTGTCCAGCGGCCGCAGAGTTGCCAGCCCGTGCACATTCACGTTCCTGCCGCCGTCGCTCGCGAGCGTCTCGTGGATGTCGACCTGGAGGATCATGCCGCGCGCAATGAGTGGTGCATACGCATGCCGAATGCAATCCTCCCACAAAGCTTGGGGAACCTGCCTCGGCATTGAAAAATCGACGATACGTGCCTCCTGCGCGTCGATCCGTTTCTCAGCCTCCGCCGCACGTTGCCATAGGGAGTCCGGCTCGTGCGCCCAGTCCGGCGCGCCCTCCGGCACAAGCATCATCGTGCGGACGTGCTCCTTGCGCTTCCTGCTGAAATCAAACGCGCGGCCTTGGTGGTCCACGGCCCGACCGCAAGCCTGATAAGCGGAGCGTTTCGTGGCGGAGTGCCCGTCGCTGCGGCTGACAATTCCGAACTGGACACGGAAGAAATCAGCCATCGACATCGCCACCGTGGGCAGAATGGCCGCCGCGGAAGCCCTCTTTCGAGCTGACGTTGCGCAGCAATGTATAGGCGAGCCTCATCTTCTTTCTCCTTCCCACCGTCGCACGATGGTGGGCCCGCATTTGCGCCGGCGCAAATGCGGGCAAACAATAGTCCCCGGAGGCATCAGACACCGGAGGGGACGACATGGCCGAATCCATTGAAGAGAGGCTCGAAGCTGCACGACGGCTGGAGCGGGCAGCGAGGGCAAGGACTGCACGTCTGCGGCGTTCGCTCGATCGCTCCAATCGCAAAACGCAGAGTCAGGTCAGATACGTCTTGGGGACAGCCATGATCGCCCTGGCGGACTCCGGTCGGGGGGAGCAGCTCGTTTCCGGTTTCCGTCGATGGCTGGATCACTATCTCGCCCGGCCCCAAGACAGGATTGTCCTGAGTGATACGCCCTTCGCCCTAACCGTGAAGGAAGATGGCCATGGGAATGCATGAACACTTCTCCCCTCCCTCGCCATCGGGACGAACACTTTCCCGGGCTGCGGCTCTCTTTCCGGCCACGGGGATGAGAAAGAAAACTCGACGGGGATGCGGCGCGGCGGCCCGAAGACGTGCTCGCCGCTACCTGGCCAAGCGCCGAAGGCCGAAGGCGCTCTGGCCCATCCTGGCTGCCCTCTTCTTCATCGCCATTGCCTTCGAGCGGCCGAATGGACCCATGCAAAGCGGCTCGGCTCGGAAGAACCGAGCGGCAACGAAAGCTCGATCCTCGGACGACCGAATCGACGAGGAAGTCTCAACGTCCGCTTCCGACACGGGTGCGGCACTCAACGGCGACGCTGCCCAGCAATACCGTCCCCCGTTCAATTTCCAGGCCAAACACGCTGCCCAGATAGTGGCGTTCCTGGTTAGGAACCGAGGGAGGCTGGACACCGATGTCGTGCGGGAGAAGTGGAAGCATCTCGACGGGTTCTCCCTGCCGCTCGCGCTCTATCTGCGCGACATTGATGCAAACGGTGATTGGTCCGTAATCGAAGAAGAGATTGCTGCGTCAGCGTTTCCGATGAAACTGTGCCCGGATAGGTCTTCTTGGATCAGGCACAGGAGGATTTTGGAGCTGATCCCCGAATGGGTTCGGCGCGGCGAAGAGCTGCTCGCATCGTTGGATGCGGAAGAGCCCGCTCCGGCTGCGTCTTCGGATCATCATCCGAAAGATGACGACACTCCTCCGAAGCCAACGCGTCGTTAAACAAAATGGAAAGCAACAAGGCGAATCCGATCTATGTGATCAACCGCTTGGCAGTTCCCATGAACCTATATTGGCTGGCGTTCTCCAGCCACCGGGCTGACGGAAGGGAAAGGGCAGGCAGTCCATGGATCACGTTCCCGCCATTTACGAAACCAGCCGAACGCTGAATCGGGTCGAAGAGGTCATGACGGACCTCATCCTGTGCGAATTGGCGGGGACGGAACCGCAGTTCATTGAGGCGGTCGCTGACCATTACGGGCTAAGCCATCCTTCCCGTTCGCCTGATCGCCTTGCCGAAAAGATCGCTGAAAACGGCGCCGAGGTCGTCATCCCGCCCAAACGCAACCGCAAAGTCCCGCACACATACGACGTCGATCTCTACAAGGAGCGCAATCGCATCGAGCGCTTCTTCTCAAAACTCAAGCATTTCCGCCGCGTCGCAACCCGATACGACAAACTGCTCGCCAACTTCATGGGCTTCGTCAAACTCGCCGCAATCGCAGTATGGCTCAGATAGTTAAATCGTCACCACAACCTAGTCGAGGTCGTTCGAATTTTAGCGACCTTGCGTTTTTTTTGCGTATGGAGTGCTTTCCGTTCGGCACACGTCCAAGCTGGAAAGGACGCGCTGTGCGTCGTCTATTCTGCCGCGTCCGCCGTCATGCCTGCCTGGCTAGCACCTGCATTGACGAAGGGTCCGGGCCAGATCGCTTGGGCGGTGACGAAGAGGTCCAGGCCTCGCTTGGTAATGGTCTGCTCATCCCACTGCTCGTACTGGTAGAGCTCCCGGTTCAATGCCAAAGCCGTGTGCGAGCGCACTGCTGGCATCTTGGTGGAAAACGCACCATTTGAGACCGAAGCATTGAGCTTGTGTGTCAGCAGGGTGAGATTCCCCAGCTTGTTGACCACCTGATCTCGTTCTGTTTCCCGGGCCATTTTGTCGATGTCGAACTCTCCGTCGCTCACGTGATCGAATCCCGGAACAGGCCAGTTTTCGCGCCATTTCTGAGGCATGATGTGCTCCAGCGTAAGATCGCTCCGGATCTCGACAACCTCGTTGTGACTTGTGAGTTTCTGACGCTCAAGCGCCTCAAAGAGGTACCGGAGACGTGGCTGGCGGCTGCCCTTGTACTGGTCCTTTCCGAGCCATGCCGTCCGCCATTCTTGATCGTCGGGAAACCGGATTACATCTGCCTTGCTGGCCGAGAGAAGCTCATGCAGGCGCTCCACCCCTACTGCTTCGCTGTCACGTAGCTTCGCGACCATGTCGACGAAGAACCTGTTGTAGTTGGCAGTGGAAAGTCCACAGATGTCGCGTCGTACGATATAGGACTCGATCAATTGAAGCGCGGCCGCTAATTCCTCTTCGTTCAGGCCGGATTCAGCGGCTAGGAACAGGACCAACGGCATCGCAGTAGACACATCGAACGCCTTGGCGACCCGACCAAAGGCTCCCAAGACATCGTCGCGGGATTGCTCCGCCATCCTTCGATGCATTGCCGCGCTGGCTGCAATCGATTGCAGTTCTTCCTTGATCGTTCCGAACGGCTGCTTGTCGAGGATCCAACGTCGATAGCTTTCGAAGAGATCGTCCACGGAGACCAGATCCGCTCTCTTCATCGCAAGATGATCCACAAGTAGCCAGTCGAGGCGAGCCCGTGTCTGGCGGCCACGAGTGTCGTTCTCTTTCCAGAACCACCCGTCCAGCGGCAACCAGTACGACTGGTACAGCTTGTCGACGTTCAACGACCCGCCCGTCAGTCCCATCCCTTTTGCGCGCTGGAAGATGAAGTTGCGCATGAGATCGCTTGGAGTGAGGTCTACCCCGCGGCTATTGAGCGTCTCGAAAATCGTCTGGGCATCGTCCCCGCCTTCCAGCTCTATCGAGACGACAGCCAGCCCTGTCCGGAGAGCCTCGAACAGCTTCTCCATGCGAAAGGGATCGAACTCCCCATCTATCAGAACATGGCGTTCAATCCGTTCCCTGAAATAGGAGTGGGCGGCGACGGATGGGCGTACCACACCCTGCTCGTCATCTAGGACGAAGGAAGCAGCTTCAGACGTGTCGTTCGGGTCGACCACCTGGATGAAAGATGCCCGGTCTGTAAGCGACGGCCATAGCTTGAAGCGTTCGATTTCGGGCGCTTCCATGACTCCATCATTGATGAGGTACTTCATGACCTCATGCGCGTATTCGGGAGAATGGAGGGCTGCCACGTCTCGCAACGCGGTGAGCAACAGTTGGAACGTGGTCAGTCTCTGCTGACCATCGATCACTTCGAACGCCTGAACCTGTTTGCCGAAGGTCTTGACCTGCGAAATGACGATCGCACCCATGAAGTGGGGGGCGGCTAGGTGTCCCTCCTGCTCCAACTTCCTCGCCGCCCGCTCGATGTCCTCCCACAGGAGCTCGAGTTGCGGCGTGACCTTCCAGGCATACTGCCGCTGGTACAGTGGGATCAGGTATCGTCTCTTGCCGTCGAAAAGCTCGATGATCGTTCGCGTAAATGGTCGCACAGACAGGCCCCCCAGCCTCTTTCAGCTTATCCGAATTTATAGGAACTCCGCCGCCTGAGCATAAGCCGAGACCAGCGAACCCAACGTGGCGCTCGGCAGCACGGCATCATGGGGGATCAGGACATAGGTCCACGCCTTCCCGCCTGTGTCCCTCGCATGTTCGTTGGCGTGATGAATCCATTTCCGGGCCGCCTTGGCCTTCGCCTGAACCACCGGGTCGGCCATCTCGTTCTTGGCCTTGATCTCGACGATCAACTTGTCCTTTTCCGTCTCTACGACGAAGTCCGGTTCATAGGATTGCCCGGCCGCATATTCGATCCGGAACTGGCCGATACCCGGCTTCATCCATCGCAGCACCGTTGTCTCGCTCGCCGCCTCCACAATCACGGCAAACTGACGTTCGGTGTCGGAGTCGAACTTCTGGAAGGGATAGCAACATTTCGAAAAGCCCTCGAATACGTACTTGGAAGTGTGGCTCAACGGGTTTGCGGGCGTTCGAAAATCTCGAATGAATTCCTCACTGGGAATGTTGTAGGCCTGCGGCTGCAGCATGACGAAGCCTCGGGAGACATTCGCCCGGTAGTCCGTGGCCGTCTCCCAATAGTGGTCCTGCATCTGCGCGAAAATGAAACGGGCCAGGTCCTTGCCGTGAACAAGGAGGACGTTTTCCACGTCCTCCGGCGAAGGCAAGTAGGATTGCAGCCGCTGCACCATCTGCCCGGCCAGCTTGAAGAGGAGCTCGCTCTGGGTCTCGTAGTCCACTTGTGGCAGGTCCATCAGGTGGCGGACGAGATAGTTCTCCAGCCGCTCTTCCTTCGCCTGCTCGATCGTGCGGGCGAGGAATTCGCGGGACTCGTCCCGGAGCCGCTGCACCATGATCTGGTCGGACAGCGGCTGCTTGGCGATGGTATCAAGATTTGTCAGGTCGAAGTCATTAAACCCGAAGTTCACGTCGCTCGTCGGAAGCACCACGATCTCGGGAATCGAAATGGTGTGCATGACCAAATGCCGGGTCACTTTCGCGACGGTCTCAGCCACGTCGGCTTTTCGTTCGGAAAGTTCGAACGAACCTTGCTCAGGAGCCATGACATGCTGCACGATGCGGGTAATTTCGGCCTGAACTTCAGGCGTTTCGAGCTTCTCGATCCCGGTCTTGATCTTGCGTTCGAACTCCCGCTTGATGACCTCCAGGGTGACGCGTGCGACCTCCCGCTCCTCTTGCGTCGGGAAGACGTGGGGCTGCTGTTCGGATTCTCCGAACTCACCCGCTGCCCCGGTCAGCATCGTTTCGACTTTCGAAAGAGCTTCTACGACGTGCGCGCCAACGTCTGACACGTCGCCACTGCCTCCGACGATCACGGTCTTTCGGATCGAGATCAGGGAGTCCGGATCACGCGCCGCCTTGATCACATCGTCAAAGCGGTCGTGGGCGATGATGGTCAGTCGATCGACAGCTTCCACTCCTGTCCGCTGACCATAAGGCAGCCGCAGCCCGCGTCCAAGGGTCTGTTCCGTCAGGATGTCGGACGCTGACGCGCGCAGCGGGACGATCGTGTAGAGGTTGGTAACATCCCAGCCCTCCTTCAGCTTGTTCACATGGATGACGATGTCCGTCTGCGCATCGTGTTCCAACGCCACCAGCTTTGCCGTCGCTTCCTCGGTCTCCTCGCCTCGGGTTCCGGAGTGGACCTCTATGACCCGGCCCTTGTAGCGCCCCTGGAAGAACTCGTCGGATTCCACGTGCTTCCTGATCTCGCTGGCGTGTGCCGTGTCCTGCGCGACCACGAGCATGAAGGGGTGGACGAGCTTGCGTCCGGTCTGCTGCGCATAGATCGCCAGCTCCGCTTTAGTGTGCTCGTGGCAGTGAATGCCGTCCTCTAGCTTCATCCGCTCAAGCTGCTCCGGCGTGACGCTGTCGGCGCGGAAACCTTCTCGCGTAGCGACGGCCGGGTCTTTCACAAAGCCGTCGACCATCGCCTGCCCGAGCGGGTAGTCGTAAATGACGTTCTTGAACGGGACTGACCTGGCCCCGACCGAGCGCGGGGTCGCTGTGAGTTCCAGGCCGATGACGGGACGCAACTCGGCGATGGCGGTCATACCCGCCTTCGCCCGATAGCGGTGCGCCTCGTCCATCAACAGCACGAGATCCGGCAGGCCAGACAGGTATTCGAAATAGCTCTCTCCGATGTATTCGTGGAGCTTCCGGATGCGGCCTTGCTCCTTGTTGATCTTGTCGACGTTGAAGATGAAGACGATAGCGGTTTCGCCCAGAAGATCGCCCCGGACTGCGTAGCCGCGCTCCCAGTTGTCGCCAGTCTCCACAATCGGCGGAAGCTGCGCGAATTCGGCAATGCCTTTGAAGACGTATTTGGGGGAGTTCTGCTGGCTGAAGTCCGCGACTAGCTTATCGTAGATCGTCGTGTTCGGGGCCAGTATGAAGAAGTGTTTCGACCGCCCGGTGAGATAGAGATAGGCAATGAATGCGCCCATGAGACGTGTCTTGCCGACACCTGTCGCCAGCGCGAAACAGAGGGACGGGAAGTCCCGCTCGAAATCAGTAACGGTCGGGTATGTCGCCCTGATCGCCTCAAGGGCCGCCGCCACGTCCGCTCCCTTCGAGAACTCGATCGTGTCGAGCACGTCGGCCAGGATGTCGAGAGCCTCGGCCTGCGGCTTCCGGAGCGACAGACGCGCTTTGATCTGGTGAAGCTGACGCTGCAACATCACTTCTCTCCCGCCGTATCGAATAGCGGCAGCGCTGTTTCGGCTCTGCCGCGCTTCGCTTGCCCGTCCGACTGTGCCGGCTCGGTTGCTTCCTCCGAATTCACCTTCTCCGGGAGGTTGGCGATCCGAAGGGAATAGTCGTCCCGGCCCCATTCACACTTCGCGAGTATGGAATGCGGGATCTTCTTGATAGTCAGGTTCGGGAACGCGTCTTCCTTGGCGTTGAACGCCTTGCAGCAGACCAGCAGCGTCCGCTTCGGTCCGACCTCCTCCGACAGCTTCTTCAACGCGTCATAGGTCAGGGACTGGGTGGTGACGTAGATGAAGTCGGTTTCGGTCGAATGGCCGTGCCGCCAGTATTCGGCAGGGTCCTGGCTGGGCGCATAGGTGAAGCCGAGATGCTTGCAGAGCGCTTCCGCCAGCATCGCGGCATTGTATTCCTTGGCGATCACCCAGTTGCCGAAGCGATCCTTCTCAAGCAGGGAGGGAGCAAGCCGATAAAAGCGGAATCCGCCGCCCCCGGTCCATCCGGTTGCTTCTGTCACTCCGCCCGGATCCTCGCCGTCGATGACCTTCTTCAGCCGGGGGACGATATGAGTGACCGCATGGTTGCCAAGCTCGACCATGATCCAACGGCGCCCCATCTTGTGGGCAACCGCGCCCGTAGTGCCGGAACCAGCGAAAGAATCGAGGACCAGGTCGCCTGGATTGGTCGCTATCTGAAGGATCCTTTGAAGGAGGCGTTCTGGCTTCGGAGTAGCGAACACCTCGTCCGAATTGAAAGTCTTTACCTCGTTTTTTGCCTCATGATTATGACCTACTTCAGAACTCAACCAGACCGTAAGGGGTGGAATGCCGCTGTTCGATAGCTCCGCTAGGAAGGTCTTTCGTGACGGCAAAGATCTCCCGTCTCGCCCGAACCATATTTCATCACCCTCGTCTAAGCGACGCAGTGTGTCCTCGGAAAAGCGTGGAAAGGTGCCCGCTGGCGGCCGCCAGACGACCCCGTTCCTGAATGTAAACGAGAAGCTCGCAGACTTCTTACTTCCGCTCTTTGCATGAAGGGGCGTTGCTTTCCACGGCCCCTTGGGGTGCTGGTCTGGATTGGAGTACCTAGCATTCATCTCCTCCGATCGAGGGAGGCGATTGGGTGCCCACCTCTCCTTGTCCTTGGCGTAAACAAGGATGTGGTCATGATTGTCGCTGAAGTACCGTGCATCGTTTGCAACGGTGTATTTCTTTTGCCAAACCACATTGGCAATAAAGTTCTTCCTTCCGAACACTTCGTCTAACAAGACTTTTAGATAATGCGACTCGTTGTCATCTACGGAGACCCATAGGGAACCATTATCCGAGAGGAGGTGCCAAAGGAGCCTAACTCGCTCGTGGATCATGGTAAGCCAAAGCGAGTGCTCAACTCCGTCGTCATATTGCTCGAAGGCCGAACCAGTGTTGTACGGAGGATCTATGAAGACACAGCGAACTTTTCCGGCCACTTCGGACTGAAGCGACTTAAGCGCCAGAAGATTATCGCCATGGATTAGTGAGTTCTCATAGATTGCGCCGCCAGTTTTCGTGGCGGCAACATAGGAAAGACGCTCATCAACTACCAGTATTCGGGGTTCCACACGGAAGGGTTCACCCTTCCCGACCCAATTTAACTCCAATCGTCCTGTCACAGCCATCTCGTCGCTATCTCACTAGAACCAGCCGTATTCCCGCGCGCGGGTACGACCAATCGCTCCATGTCTTTCAGAATGCGTTTTCAGTCGGCCGAACTCCGGGGAGTTGAGATCGACGAAGGTCAGGGCAAAGTGATCAGGAGTGTCCGTTCGCCTGAAAACCGCTACGTATGGGGAGCGCCCCAAGCTACCGTCCGGATTTCGAGGTCGGAGCCCGGCCCTGACCTCGGGAACCTCGTCGTTCAGTTGCAGTCGCCACATGTAGTTTTTCTGGTACTTCATCCGGAGGGCGGCGACGTTTCCGTCGGAAGTCACGAAATGGAAAAGCCCCTCCGTCCCTCCATGAGGCGAGAGGCCAAAGAAAAGCGCCTGTTCAGCCTTGAACTCTAGCTCGCGTCCCATCAGCGTGATGTAGCCGCCTTCAATCCAACAGGTAGTGGCAAGCCGAGGATCGACTTGTGTGTCATCTGACTCCAGCGCAGCCCTAGTGTCGGCACTGGCTGCACTTTGCCGGGCTACGCGGTCGATCGCCGAACGAAGTCGTCGGACCTTGTCGTAGGTTTCGGAATAAGCCTCAAAGGCCTGATCTGACAAATCATTACCGATCTGCCACAAAGCGGCCCATCCTTCAAAGAACTGATCAGCTCGATCACTGTCTCCGATCGCAAAGGAATTTACCTCGCAATTCCCGTTGAGGGCGGCGTAGCTGAGGTTTGACGATCCAATGATGGAAAGATCATGGTGAGCTCCACGTGCCGACTTGAGATAGTAGACCTTCGGATGAAACCGTGCCCCTGTGTTTGATAGGGAGGCCACTCGCAGGTGAGATCGTGGAAATGTCCTGGCAAGTTCCAGCGCGCCTGGCTGCGTGATATGGTCGTCCAAGCCCATGATGAACCGAAGCTCCGCAGCTTGAGTTAAACGCACGGCCTGAAGGACTTGTCTCACTCCGGAGACTGTCGCGTAGGCCGTTGCAACCCAGAGCCCGCTACACTCCTGCTGCGCAGACCAATCCCGGATGAGGGAAGACAAAGTGCCGCCTGAGCCCGCAAACTGGAAATGTATCATTCCTGGCCCCCCAACTAAGCTGCCAGTTCCCAACGGATCGTCATAAGGGGCGTGATCTTGGGCGTGATGGCCAATTTGGCCGCGACCTCGCCGAGTTTTACGTTCATCTCGTCTCGGATTTCGTGCGCCTGTTTTTGGGACTGGAAGATCAAGTCTCTGCTCTCCATCCGCAGGCTGTTGATCCTGCGCTGTTCCTCAAGCTTCTCCACCAGCGTGATCGACTGGTTGGCAAGGAGCGCCTTCTGGGCAGCTTTCGCCTCGGCTTCAAGCTCCTTGATCCGCCTCTGGCTGATGCTTTCGAGATCATCGAGGTAGGCTTCAAGTTTCTCGATTTCCTCGTCCAGCCATGTCCGGCTTTCGGCTTCTGCCTCGTGCTGCGCCGCCGTCCTCGCGGATTCCTCGATTGCCGCCATACTGTCGGCCGGGTAGGAAGCATCGGCCGCGCTGGCGACGGCGGGCACAAGAAAGAGCCGCTCGGCTGTTTCGGGAGCGAGAACGTTACCGTCATCAGTGGCAGCGGCGACGACGATGCTCTCGCGTGTCCCCAGCGCGGTCTCGGCCCGGAGCAGCGAAACCTTCAGCCATCCAGCCTTCCCCGAAACGCGTTCAAGGTCGGAGAGGCGCGGCTGACCGTTCGCACGGTAGGCCTTGTAGTCGAAAACAAGCTTCTGGTCCGGAAGGGTCCGGGAGCGCGCCTCCTCGATCAAGCGGTCCGCGAGCGTGCCTTCGCCAAGACGAAAGAATTGCCAGCCACGCTCGTCCGCGATCGGCCATGCCGTCGACCAGGTCTTTCCACCGTACTCGAACCGGGGAGTGCCTTCCTCATCGAAGTCCGCGTCTGGAAGCTCTGCACGGGCAACAAGCCATAGGCGGCGCTCGAACTCCGACATCGTCTGCCTGATGTCTATGTCGCGCTGCTGCAACATCATGACGATCTTCTCGTCGAACAGATCGAGGAGCTGCTGGCGCGTCGCGGTCATGTCGACCTTGATCTGATCCTCCAACTCGGCCTCCAGCCTCTCGAACGCCTCGTTGACCTCCGCCTCCGTGCGGCAGCCCTGAACCACGGCAAGCACCTTCTTCTCGAAATCAATGCCGGACTCGATCGATCCGAGGACCTGGTCGCTGGCTCCGAAAACGCCCTGGAACAGGTGGAACTTGCTGCTGAGAAGCTCGTGGATTCGCTTCTCGGCCTGGTTTTTCAGGTTCAACATGTTGACGACGGTCACGTCGATCTTCTGGCCGTAGCGATGGCAGCGGCCGATCCGCTGCTCGATCCGCTGGGGATTCCACGGGAGATCGAAATTGATCACCAGTGAACAGAATTGCAGGTTGATGCCTTCTGCACCGGACTCCGTTGCTATCAGGATCGTCTTGTCGTCGGATTTGAACGCGTTGACGATGGCGCTCTTCATGTCAGACGATGATGAGCCGGAAATCGCGTCGGTGCCTTCATTGTCCTTCTTCCAAGCCGCATAGATCTTCTTGCTTTCCGGATCACTGTTCGATCCATTCAGCAGCACGATCTGCCCGGCATAGCGGTCTTCCGAGAGGATTTCTGACAGGTAGCGCTGGGTGCGGACGGACTCGGTGAAGATGACGGCCTTCCGCTTGCCGCCAAGCTCCACCACTGCGTCGAGAACCTCCGGTAGCTTCCGGATCAGCATGTTTCCTTTTGAGCTGGGACCGATGGACCGGGCTAGCTCGACATATCCCTCAAGCTCCGCAATCTCGGCCGCAAGCGCCTGCTGGTCGATGACAGCCGGAGAATCGCCGTCCCGGGTCTCATCGGCCTCGGTGCCGTTGTCGGTGGCTGACAGGATGGCATCCTCGGCGAGCTCTTCGCCAACCTCGGCCATGTCATCGATGTCCGCGACGACACTCTCGTCCGCGACCTGATGGCGGCGGAGCCGGGCGATGACGTTTTCCAGGAACTTGGTGATCGCCGCTATGGAAGAGCCCAGCGTTTTGCGTGCACCGATCAACACCAGTTGGTTCGGCTTCGAACCGAAGGCAATGGAATCCTTGCGTTGCAGATAGGCGGAAACGCCCTCGTAGAGCTTCGTCTCTAGGTCCGGCGGCTCGAAGTCAAATGTCACCGCGATGCGCTCGGTATACCTGACATGCCCCGCCTGAAGGACGGCGCGCCTTAGGTGCCGTTTGTAGATCGGTGCAAGCCGTCTCCGCAGCCCTTCCAAGGACAGCCTGTCTGCTGCTCGGGCGTACATGGACCGAAAGGTCTGCTCGTCACCGAAGTAGCTGTCGTCGATCACAGAGACCAGCCCGTAGAGCTCCATCAAGGAGTTCTGCATCGGGGTCGCTGTGAGCAAAACCTTGAAGCGGGAAGCGAGCGCTTCCCGGAGCTTCTTCGCCTGCGCGGATTGCCCCTTCTTGTAGACATTGCGCAGCCTGTGCGCCTCGTCGATGACGACGAGATCCCAACTAACTCGGTGAAGCTCGTCGTGCTTGCGCGCGGCGTACTGGTAGGAGGTGATGATGATCGCGGACTTGTCGTCGAACGGCTGCCTGTTACCGTTCTTCACCGCTTCGCGGTGGGTCTTCGAATCCAAGATGACGCTGGGCAGCGAGAATTTCTGCTGAAGCTCCTGCTGCCACTGTGTCCGCAGCGAGGCCGGAACGATCAGCAGGACGTGGCGACGGCGCTCGGCCCATTTCTGGGCGATGACCAGGCAGGCCTCGATCGTCTTTCCCAGCCCAACCTCGTCGGCGAGGATCACGCCCTTGGACAGCGGAGAGTGCAACGCAAAACGCGCGGCCTCCACCTGGTGCGGCTTCATATCGACCCGCGCGGTAGACAGCGACTTGGCGAACGCCTCGTCGTTCCGTCCCTCCAGCATGATCCGATTGGCAAAGTACTTGCTGTGGTAGTGTGTGTATCCCGCCATTTCCCCCGACCCGTCATCCCGGTGTCAGATCAACGAAGTGATTCGGACAGCCGAGACGGCGGGAACCCTAATCCTGATGCTCTACTTCACTAAGCTTTTTCGCCATTGTTAGGGGAGTCGGTTAGGGAAATCACGTCCCAATCGCGAGCTTCCCGGAGCATCGCGCCGAAATGCTCGATCTCCTCAATAAGACGGGGACCATACCTAGCCATCATCTTGCCCGCCGCCGTGGGACTCTTCCGCTGCGGCCCGGTGAAGAACGCAACGCCGAAAAACTGCTCCATCCGGCCGACCCGGTCGGTGATGACGGACTTATGGATTCCATGGCGCTCAGCGATGCGCTCACGGGCACCGTGTTCATTCGCCACAGCTTCGACAAGAAGCTCCGCCGTCAGCTGGAGGTCCTTCAGCCGCATCTCGGCGCTCGGCGCTGCGCCTGAGTGTCCTTTCATATGCCCCTCTTCGCCATTGCCTACCCAGGCGGAGGTCTAGCAAGAAGCTCCTTTCCCGTTCCTTTAGACGGCTGATTCCCTACTATATAAGGGAAACGGGACACTGCCCGGATCATGGCGCTCAAGCCATTGTAATCTCTTATTATTTTCGCGCGATGGAGACCGAAAATTCCGAACATCCCATTCTGGCGCAATCACTGCTCACTGATCGCCCCGCAAATTCGTTCGAGAAGCCCGAACGAATTCAGAATGGCGCCTCGTTGTCGGGATGGAAGTATGCCATGTCTTGGGATGATGGTGCCTGCCACCCGCCGGAGCGCTCCTGGTCGCCAAGCTGCTTGCAGTGTCGGATAGCGGCGTAAATCGCATCCGGAGTATCGCGATCAAACTCCTTGAGAATCCTGTCGCGCACATATCCGAATCGAGCATAGCTGTCCGGTGCTAGATCGCGGAGCCGCCCCATGAACTCGATTCTGCGGTCCGCTTCGATGAAATACAGGAACGGATCGCCGTACTGCGACATCGCTCGCATCCAATCGAGTATGCTCGCTACTCTCCCCGCAGCTCGCCTGACTGCCGGGTCAACGATCCTGTCCGATAGTTTAGACAGGTTACTGATGAAATCGCCTTCGTAAGCATTGATGGCGCGCAGGAACCACGGGTAGAGCGGCTCAACATTTAGCAAAGGCCGCGATAACCGAAGGAGTGGCTCCAGGTCGGCCGGGCTGGTGAAGTACGGGTTCAAACCCATCGTCAACACCCTCAAGAGGTCGTCGAGCCAAGGGTCGTCCCAGAACAGTGGTCCTCGGTCTGGCTTAGGCATCCGGATTGCCCTGAACCCGCGAAGCCGCCTCTCGTCGTCAATCCAGAGTGCGGTGTCCTTGACACCGTCGAACCTCCGACCGCGCCGAATCGCAACGAGATCTTTCATCGCAACCGCATGGAAACCGAGACCGCGCCCGTTGATGGCGTTCAGATACTCCCTCAGCGTTTTTCGACGTGTCGATTTCGTGGAGCGGGGAATTTCCGGTAGCGGCTTCGTCGGTGTACTAACCTGGCTATCCCAAAGCGCAGCAGACAACTCGTCGATGAGAACAATCCCGGCCCCATCCCGTGGGAACGTCTCGTCGAGGATAGCAACGAGGCGGCGCTCCATTGACGGGAGCGCAGCAATCTTCTTCTGCCTGACGGGTGCAACGCCTTGCTGGCGAAGGTGACGCGCGACCGTGGTCTTAGACTTGTCGCCAAGCAGCGCGGCTTTTCGTACAGAAGCGCGGCCATAAAGCTCGGCCGCCTGCTCATATAGGAAGGTAACCGCGAACTCTTCCGCAGCCCTCTGCTCGCCGTCCCGGGTAGGCTTCTCACGGGGCGGATTGTAGTTTTCAAATACCCACTTCGCTACGGCAGCCGAAATCCGTAGCGCTTCGGTCTCTCCAAGTTCGTTGCCCTGCTCCTCCATCCATCCGAGGATCGTGGAATTGCAGAAATCGAGAAGCTGCCACCGATCCTTGCCGTGCTTCCGGACGTGCGCGTAAGCAGCATGGCGCAGAAACTCAAACGCCTCAGGATTGGCGCTCATGGACTACCTGTTTTCGTGGAGTCATACCCTCCCGAGCCGTATCCGGTTGGGATTGCGAATCCTTTAATGGCGGCGGCTATGTGCCTCAGGTCTGGCAAACGATCCTGGGAAACCGAAGGGCTGAGACGTTGCTCGCGCCAGCGAGTACGCCCGAATTGGGGACCAGCGCATAAAGCGCAGGTGGTGGCGCGTCCGAAAAACTGGACAAAGCCTAGACACCACCATCGGCGGGACGCAGGACTGACTGCCCCCGGCGAGTTGCCCATGATGAAGGGCTGGATTGCTCAACTGCAACGCCACCGAAAGTTGTTCAGGCATTCGACGGCGCTTGCGTTGGAGCCTCCGGTGGATCGCCGCTAGGCGACGATCCTTCCGAGAACGCGTGCGTCATCCGCATATTCGGACAGGGTTCTCCGGGCCAGAAAATGGCGATCGATCTCGACGGGTAGACCGAAGCGGCCGCGAACCGATGCGAGCTCCGACAGGCTGACATAGCCTAGTTCCGGACTGCCGAGGCCAAGGTCGCAAAGGCCGAAGGCTCGGTCCGGTTCCTCCGGGTCGATTTCCGTCAGCAGCCAGGTTGCGCCAGCATCCGGCGTGAAGAGCTTCACAATGGGGTAAGGGTCGATGGATTGCCCGGAGGCGGTCTTCTGGCCGTTCGCCAGAAGACGCGCGAGGAGTGCAGCCGGGATCATGCCCGGCCCTCCTCGTTGCGCTCGCGGATGACTAAACGCCCAGTGAATGGGAGGGCCGACAGTGCGAGATTGAAGCCCATGCGATCCTGATGCCACCAAGCCGCGCCGACGCGGGTCCAGTGGGCAGCTTCACCCTCGCCCTCGATGACGTAGCAATTGTGCGAGGGGAGCGTCTTCGGTGCTGATGTTTCCTTGCGTACCATCTTGGCCTCCTGATCTCGGTCGCCCCATGCGACCGTTGCGGGAGCAGCCGGACAGCAGATTGAGGATGGCTAGCTGGATGCCGCAGGCACGCTTGCGCTTGTCCATGAGCGGAACATCCCGGCTGCTGTAGGACAGCGAAAGGAACGGCCTTGGGGTAGGGGATGGGGCCTATGTGGCGCTAAGATCAGCGTCACGGCTCGGCCCGCAGCCTGCGGAAGAGGCGGCGGGGCGATCTCGATTGGAGTCTAAGCAGCGCGCTGTTCTGCAACGGGGAGGAGTGGCACGATCTTGTCCATCTCGGCCGCCAATCCTGGCAGCATGACATCAGTCGCGCCGTATTTCCTGTGGACCTTGGCTGAGGCGTGGCCGGAAAGATACTCGCGCGGCTCGTCCTGCACGCCATCACGTCGGCACAGGTCGACGAACAGGTGTCTCAGCCCGTGGTTGGGTGAAAGCTTCTCGCGTGTGATACCGACCGAGTCGCCACGCACCCAGCGACCCACAAAGCCAGTCGCGCCCCGCGCGAATAGTTGGCCGTCCGCAGCTTTCTCAACCCAGCGCAGGAAGCCCTCGGCCTCAAGCGCCGGATGAACGGGAATCTTGCGCTCGCTGCGGTTCGTCTTGAGAGTCCTTCCACCTAGCGTGGTGACCTTGAAAAACCACCGTCCCTCGCACTGGAAGAAGTCCGACTTCCGCAGTGCGTTAGCCTCACTGATGCGCAGACCAGCATAGAGGCACACCCACGGCAGCCATCTGGTACGGGGATCGGTTTCGTTTCGAGCTGTGCGCAGGACATGGCGGGCCTCATCCATGGTGTATGAAGTCTCCGCGGTTGATTTTTCCTCCCACTCCGGAAGCTCGATCCGGCCCGATATTACCTCCGCGGATGCCATCGGCTGACGGTATTTTCTCATGGCCCGTCCCCAGTTGATGATGGTCCCAAGATTGGTCAGCTTGTCAGCAATCGTCCGATTGTTGAGCACGGCTGCCTCAAGCATTGCATCGCCCCAGGCATCTACCTCGTCAACGGTCGTGGTGGTGGCATCGTCGGACTTGCGAAACGCTGCAAACTCCTTGGCGATGCGTTTGTATTTGCTGATCGATTTTTCCGGTAGAGGTTTGGAGTTCTTCCCGGTTTGCTTCTTCTCCGCCTTCGCCTCAATGATCTCATCGAACGTGACGCTCTTGGCGGATTTAGTGCTCCCCTCTTCCGGCTTCTGAAGCTCTAGCTTGGGGAACCGAGAAGCGGCGGGGTCGGGACTGTAGTCTCCCTCCGCCATCCGGTGGAGATATTGCCGCGCGTCCAGTATCGCCCTATCGACTGCTGTGCCGACCAGCTTGCGGCTTTCCGGGTCGAGCAGCATTCCGCGCGCTTTCAACCAATCGTCGACCTTTCGAGCGTTTTCCTCGTTACGGCTTTCAAATAACCGCTCTACGGCAGCGCTCGATGCGTTCGGATTGTTGCCCATAGGAAAGATCTTTACGGAACCTGGCCGCAGCACGGCCTGATCGAGCATCAACTTCAGGGTCCGCCCCGGCAGCCGTGACGGATTGTCCTCATGCTCCTCGACCATCGATCGATAGATTTTGCCAGCGACCCCCGCCGCCTGCTTCTCGCTGAGGCTTCGCATTCCGGCGGAAAGCGCCCGCCAGCGCTCCTCCACCTCGAGGCTCACGCGAGCGAATTCGATTCTGGCCTCGTCGGGATTGCGTGTGCGGAGGGAAATCTTCTCCTCGGTTTTTCCGACCAGCGGTTTCAGCCGCTCGGGAACGCGCTTGCGATACCAGTAAATTCCGGATTTCGGATGTTTCCAGGGATGAGTCATGCGAAAGACCATGTGTACCGCTCCTGTGTACCAGTGCAGCGGTTGAAAAGTCCTTACAACGCAAGACGTTGAGCGATTTCAAGGGGATGGGATGGTGCTGCGAGAGAGGATTGAACTCTCGACCTCTCCCTTACCAAGGGAGTGCTCTACCACTGAGCTACCGCAGCCGGTGTTTGAGTGTGGCGGCCTTCTGCCACAGAGAATCGCGTTGCGC
>Ga0180217_1001731_pt1 | contig 22333 bp, 14 predicted proteins | sample eDN3rd37CBELigOP_FD_128521 | JGI IMG/M metagenome (GOLD analysis project Ga0180217, IMG submission 128521) | Enriched Organic Plus compost microbial communities from Emeryville, California, USA - eDNA 3rd pass 37_C BE-Lig OP (version 2) (version 2) ... | reverse complement strand
GGGCATGATCTCGAGCTGCGTCACCGAGGCCGCGCCATGGCGGTTGGAGGTGCCGATGCAGTCCGAGCCGGTGTCGCCGCCGCCGATCACGATCACATGCTTGCCCTTGGCGGAGATGGTGCCGTTCGGGGCCGCCTTCTCCTCGGGATCGCCCGCCACGCGCTTGTTCTGCTGGGTGAGGAAATCCATGGCGAAATGGATGCCGGAAAGCTCGCGGCCGGGGATGGGCAGGTCGCGCGGCACCTCGGCCCCGCCCGACATCACCAGCGCGTCGTAATCGGCCAGAAGCTGCTGCACGGAGACGCCCGCGCCCACCTCGACGCCCGGACGGAAGACCACGCCTTCGGCCTCCATCTGGCGCATGCGCCGGTCGATATAGTGCTTCTCCATCTTGAAGTCGGGGATGCCGTAGCGCAGCAGGCCGCCGATGCGGTCATTCTTCTCGAACAGCGTCACCGAATGGCCGGCGCGCGCCAGTTGCTGGGCGCAGGCCAGGCCCGCCGGGCCCGAGCCGACCACCGCCACGGTCTTGCCGGTCTTCTTCGCCGGCGGCACGGGCTGGACCCAGCCTTCCTCCCAGCCGCGGTCGATGATCTGGCATTCGATGGTCTTGATGGTGACCGGCGCGTCCTGGAGGTTGAGGGTGCAGCTCGCCTCGCAGGGCGCGGGGCAGATGCGGCCGGTGAATTCGGGGAAATTGTTGGTGGAGTGCAGCGTGTCCAGCGCCGCGCGCCACTGGTCGCGATAGACAAGGTTGTTCCAGTCGGGGATCAGATTGTTGACCGGACAGCCATTGTGGCAGAAGGGGATGCCGCAATCCATGCAGCGCGCCGCCTGGCGGCTGACCTCCGCGAAGGGCAGCGGATGGACGAATTCCTTGTAGTTGTGCAGCCGCTCCTCGGGCTTTTCATAGCCCCGGTCCAGCCGGTCGATTTCCAGAAAGCCTGTGATCTTGCCCATCTGCGTTACTCCGCTGCCACGGCGGCGTTGCGCTCGGCGCGAATCTCGGCCAGCGCTTTGGCGTAATCCAGCGGCATCACTTTGACGAAATTGCCGAGGCGCGCGTCGCAATTGTCCAGGATTTCGCGGGCGCGCGGGCTGCCGGTGTGCAGCAGGTGCCGCTCCAGCAGAACACGGATGCGCTCGGCATCGAAGCGCAATAGATCGCCCATGCCCGGATCGGAGACGTTGAGCGAGCGCTGGCGCGGCAGTTCCGGGTCTTCCACGCCGCAAAAAGGCGCGATCCGCTCCAGCCGCACCATCGCCATGTTGCAGCGCTGCTCGAAATCGCCGTCGGGGTCGTAGACATACGCCACGCCGCCCGACATGCCCGCGGCGAAGTTGCGGCCGGTCCGGCCCAGCACCAGCACCACCCCGCCGGTCATGTATTCACAGCCATGGTCGCCGGTGCCTTCGACCACGGCGATGGCGCCGGAATTGCGCACGGCGAAGCGTTCGCCCGCCACGCCCTGGAAATAGGCCTCGCCCGCGATGGCGCCATACAGCACCGTGTTGCCGACGATGATGTTCTCCGACGGGTCGCGGGCGACATTCTGCGGCGGCCGGACGACGATGCGCCCGCCCGACAGGCCCTTGCCGACATAGTCGTTGCCGTCGCCCACCAGTTCGAGGCTGACGCCGCGCGCCAGGAAGGCGCCGAAGCTCTGGCCCGCGGTGCCGGTGAAGCGCACGGTGATCGTGTCTTCCGGCAGGCCGGCATGGCCGTGGCGGCGGGCGACCTCGCCGGACAGCATGGCGCCCACGGTGCGGTCCACATTGCGGATGGTCCGCTCCAGCCGGATGGGCTGGCCATGCGCGATCGAGGGACGGGCGGCGGCGATCAGCTCGTGATCCAGCGCCGTCTCCAGCCCGTGATTCTGGGATTCGCAGTGATGGATGGCCGCGCCGTCCTTCGGCTTGGCGTTGTAGAGGATGCGCGACAGGTCCACGCCCCTGGCCTTCCAGTGCGAGACGGCCTTGTTGACGTCCAGCCGGTCCACCCGGCCGATCATCTCCTGCACGGTGCGGAAGCCGAGCTGCGCCATGATCTCGCGCAGCTCTTCGGCGACGAAGAAGAAATAGTTGATCACATGCTCGGGCTGGCCGGTGAAGCGCTTGCGCAGCACCGGGTCCTGGGTCGCCACCCCCACCGGGCAGGTGTTGAGATGGCATTTGCGCATCATGATGCAGCCCGCCGCGATCAGGGGCGCGGTGGCGAAGCCGAACTCGTCGGCGCCCAGGAGCGCGGCGATGGCGACGTCGCGGCCGGTGCGCAGGCCGCCATCGGCCTGCACCGCGATGCGGCCGCGCAGGCCGTTCAGCACCAGCGTCTGCTGGGTCTCGGCCAGGCCGATCTCCCAGGGGCTGCCCGCATGGGTGAGGGAGGTGAGCGGCGAGGCGCCGGTGCCGCCCTCATAGCCGGAGATGGTGACATGGTCGGCGCGGCACTTGGCGACGCCCGCCGCCACGGTGCCCACGCCCACTTCCGACACCAGCTTGACCGAGATGCGCGCGGCGCTGTTGACGCTCTTGAGGTCGCGGATGAGCTGCGCCAGGTCCTCGATGGAATAGATGTCGTGATGCGGCGGCGGCGAGATCAGGCCCACGCCCGGCGTCGAATGGCGCACCTTGGCGATGTTCTTGTCCACCTTGTGGCCGGGGAGCTGGCCGCCCTCGCCGGGCTTGGCGCCCTGCGCCATCTTGATCTGGATGTCGTCGGCATTGACCAGATATTCGGTGGTGACGCCGAAGCGGCCCGAGGCCACCTGCTTGATCTTGGAGCGCAGGGAATCGCCGTTGGGCAGCGGCACGAAGCGGTCCGGCTCCTCGCCGCCCTCGCCCGTGTTGGAGCGCCCGCCGATGCGGTTCATGGCGATGGCAAGCGTGGTGTGGGCCTCGCGGCTGATCGAGCCGAAGCTCATCGCCCCGGTGGAGAAACGCTTGACGATCTCGGCGGCGGGCTCGACCTCGTCCAGCGGCACGCCCTCGCCTGGGCGGAAGGTCATCAGGCCGCGGATGGTGAGAAGCCGCTCGGACTGCTCGTTGATGGTCCTGGCGAAGAGCTGGTATTCGGCCGGGTTCTTGCCGCGCACCGCATGCTGGAGGCGCGAAACCGAATCGGGCGTCCAGGCATGGTCCTCGCCGCGCAGGCGGAAGGCATAGTCGCCGCCCACATCCAGCGCGTTCTGGTAGATCGGGTTCAGGCCATAGGCGTCGCGGTGGCGGCGCACGGCTTCCTCGGCGACCTCCTTGAGGCCGATGCCCTCGATGGTGGTGGCGGTGCCGGTGAAATATTTCTCGATGAACGCGCTGGAAAGTCCCACCGCGTCGAAGATCTGCGCCCCGCAATAGGACTGGTAGGTGGAGATGCCCATCTTGGACATCACCTTGAGGATGCCCTTGCCCACCGCCTTGATGTAGTTCTTCTGCACCTCATAGGGCCCCAGCGGCAGCTTCTGGGTCTGGCGGATCTGCTCCAGCGTCTCGAAGGCGAGATACGGGTTGACCGCCTCCGCGCCATAGCCCGCCAGCACGCAGAAATGATGCACCTCGCGGGCCTCGCCGGTCTCGACCACCAGGCCGGTCTGCATGCGCAGCCCCTGGCGGATCAGATGGTGATGGATCGCCGCCGTGGCCAGCAGCGCCGGGATGGCGATGCGCTCGGGCGAGGTGGCGCGGTCCGACAGGATCAGGATGTTGTTGTCGGCCAGCACCGCATCGGTGGCGTTGAGGCAGATGCGCATCACCGCATTGTCGAGGCCGTCGGCCCCTTCGGCGGCGGGCCAGGTGCAGTCGATGGTGGCGGTGCGGAAGGCCCCGTCCACCAGCTCGCTGATGGAGCGGATCTTCTCGACATCGGCGTTGGTCAGCACCGGCTGGGAGACTTCCAGCCGCTTGTGCGCGCCCGCCTCGCGGCCCAAGAGGTTTGGCCGCGGCCCGATCATCGAGACCAGGCTCATCACCAGCTCCTCGCGGATCGGATCGATAGGGGGGTTGGTGACCTGGGCGAAGTTCTGCTTGAAATAATTATAGAGCAGCTTGGGCTTCTTGGAGAGCACCGCCAGCGGCGTGTCGGTGCCCATGGAGCCCACCGGATCGTCGGCGTTCCGCGCCATCGGCTCGAGGAAGAAGTTGAGGTCTTCCTGGGTGTAGCCGAAGGCCTGCTGCTGATCGAGCAGCACGGTGGGATCGTTGGCGGGGAGGCGGCGGTCCTCCGGCAGGTCGGGCAACTCCTCCAGCTTGAACTGGGCGGCCTTCAGCCACTCTTCATACGGCTCGGCGGCGGAGAATTTCTGCTTGATCTCCTCATCCTCGACGATGCGGCCTTCCTCGAAGTCGATCAGCAGCATCTTGCCGGGTTGCAGGCGCCACTTCTTGACGATCTTCTCTTCCGCCACCGGAATGACGCCGGATTCGGAGGCCAGGATGACGAGATCGTCGTCGGTGACGATGTAGCGGGCGGGGCGCAGGCCGTTGCGGTCCAGCGTGGCGCCGATCTGGCGCCCGTCGGTGAAGGCGATGGCGGCGGGGCCGTCCCAGGGCTCCATCAGCGCGGCATGGTATTCGTAGAAGGCCCGGCGCGCCGGATCCATCGTCCTGTTGCCGGCCCAGGCCTCCGGGATCAGCATCATCACCGCATGGGCCAGCGGATAGCCGCCCGCCACCAGCAGCTCCAGCGCATTGTCCAGGCAGGCGGTGTCGGATTGCCCGTGCGGGATCAGGGGCCACATCTTGTCCAGATCGGGACCCAGCAGGTCCGATTCCATGGAGCGGCGGCGGGCATTCATCCAGTTGACGTTGCCGCGCACCGTGTTGATCTCGCCATTATGGGCGATGAAGCGGTAGGGATGCGCCAGCTTCCAGCTCGGGAAGGTGTTGGTCGAGAAACGCTGATGCACCAGCGCCACCGCCGAGACGGTCAGCGGGTCGGAGAGGTCGCGGTAGAAGCGGCCCACGTCATGGGCGAGCAGCAGGCCCTTATAGACCAGGGTGCGGGTCGAAAGGCTGGGCACATAGAAGTCGTTGATCGCGGGCAGCTTGTGCTTGCCGGCGAGGTCCGCCAGCGGGTTCTGGGTCTGCTTGCGGACGGCCAGCAGCTTGCGCTCGAAGGCGTCCTGGCTCTTGGTGTGCGGCCCGCGGGCGATGATGGCCTGGCGGATCAGCGGCATGCCGTCGAGCACGGTCTTGCCCAGCCCCGCCGGATCGGTGGGCACGTCGCGCCAGCCCAGCAGCGTCTGGCCCTCGACGCGGATGAAATGCTCGAACTGCTTGACGATGATCTCGCGCGCCCTGGCGTCGCGCGGCATGAAGCACATGGCCACGGCATATTCGCCCGGCGGCGGCAGCGGCACGCCCGCCTGGCCCGCCCATTGGCGGAACAGGGGATCGGGAATCTGGATCAGGATGCCCGCGCCGTCGCCCACCAGGGGATCGGCGCCCACCGCGCCGCGATGGTCGAGATTGATCAGAAGCTGTAGCCCCTGGCGGATGATGGCGTGGGACTTCGCGCCCTTGATGTTGGCGACAAAGCCGACGCCGCAGGCGTCGTGCTCGTTGCGCGGATCATAAAGACCCTGTTTCGGCGGCAGGCTCATACGCAAAATCCCAAATGCCCCATCGCGGACACAAATCCCCGTCCCGCTCCCATTGCGTGAGAGAAGGTGCCGGGAATTGCCCGCTTCTTATTAGATTTACGCGCTATGTCAGCACGCCGCCATTTGCGGCGCAACATGACAGTTGCGCGTCATCTGCGACCCTGTGACAGATGAGAATCGCTCGCAAGAATTGCGGAGTGGTCCGTCGGGGAAATATCCATAAGAAACAGGCTATTAGCGCCAAGCTGGCCCGTAGCGGTCCAGTCCGGGAACCGGCTCTTTTTTGTGAGGGGATGGCTGCCCTTTTTGGAACCCCCGGTGGCGGGCCGCTCCCCGCCCGGCGCGGCCCCTACTCCTGTTCCCGCGACTTTCCGGCACCAGCCGCGATTAGCCCGCGACGTTCCGACGCCTTCCTGTCTATAAGGAGCGAAGCAGCATCATCAGGCGCAAGGGTTTCGTGGCGGTCTATAATTGTTCGAAGTGTCCCGGCTATTGCTGCTCCTATCCGGTGATCCCCCTCAAGAAGCGCGACGTGGAGCGGCTGGCGGCGCATTTCGGCCTCTCCTTCAAGGACGCGCGCAAGAAATTCACCAAGGTCGAGGGCGACGAGCCCTATGCCATGCGCCGCAAGGACGATGTCCATTTCGGCCGCATCTGCCGCTTCTTCGACACCGAGGCGCGCCGCTGCACCATCTATACGGCGCGGCCCTCCATCTGCCGCCAGTATCCGGGCGGCAAGACCTGCGGCTATTACGACTTCCTCCTGTCCGAGCGCAGCTCTCAGGAAGACCCCGACCACATCGCCTCGACCTGGAACAGATAGGCGCAAGCAACATCCGGCCGGGCCGGAGCGGCGGCGTCCGGCGCGACCATTTGCGCCTGGAGAGGCGGCGGCTTGCTGCACTGCACCGTGGCAATTGCCTTTTCTGAAACCGTTTTTTTTGCTCTAACGGCAGCAAGACGTAAGCGGGGATCAAGGGACCAGGCGGGCTTTTCCGGCGCCGGATTCGCGAAGTGTCGCGAGTCGGGCCCTGTCGGCCTGTACGAAAAAATCCCACCACCCGTGAAATGATGCCCCAGGCGCCCCGCCCTTCGACGGACGGGACCGGCTCGGGCGAGGAAACAAGGCGCGCGAGCGCCGCCATACGGAGAGGCGAGATGTTTCAGCAACTTTTGACACCCATCGGTGACAGCCTGGTGCTGTCCTTCCTGGTGGCGTCCATCCCGATCATCGTGGTGCTGGTGATGCTGGGCGTGCTGCAGCGGCCCGCCTGGCAGTCCTCGCTGGCGGGCCTGGCCTCGGCGCTGATCGTGGCGGTGACGTTCTGGCAGATGCCGGTGGGCTTGGCCCTCAACGCCACCGCCGCGGGCATCGCCTTCGCGCTGTGGCCGATCATGTGGATCGTGCTGGCGGCGCTGACGCTCTACAACGTCGCCTTGCAGTCAGGGCGCTTCGACGCCTTCCGCCGCTGGGTGCTGGAGGCCCTGCCCAACGACAAGCGCATCGTGCTGATCGTAATCGGCTATGGCTTCGGCTCGCTGCTGGAAGGCGTGTCGGGCTTCGGCGCGCCGGTGGCGATCACCGCCTCGCTCCTGATCATGCTGGGCTTCAAGTCGCTGGACGCGGTGGTCTATGCCCTGATCTTCAACACCGCGCCCGTGGCCTTCGGCTCGCTGGGCATCCCGATCACCACCCTGGCGGGCGTGACCAACTATGACGCCCATGTGCTGGGCGCGATGGTCGGCCGCCAGTTGCCCTTCTTCGCCCTGCTGCTGCCCTTCTATGTGATGGGGATGTATGGCGGCATGAAGTCGGTGCGCGAGCTGTTCCCGGTGCTGCTGGTGGCGGGCGGCGCCTTCGCGCTGGGTCAGTTCGTCTCCTCCAACTACATGACCTATGAGCTGACCGACGTGATCTCGGCGGGTTCGGCCCTGATCGCCACGGTGCTGTTCCTGAAAGTTTGGAAGCCCGAGCCCAGCCCCGAATACGCCCTGGTGCGCCCGGTGGAGGATCCCAATTCCCCCCACCGCCATGTCGCGCCCTGGCAGGGCTGGATGCCCTGGATCATCATGTGCGTCCTGGTCATGTTCTGGACCGAGCTGCGGGTCGCCACCTACTTCCAGCAGTCGATCCAGTGGCCGGGCCTGCACAACCAGGTCTTCCGCACCCTGTATGGGGATACCTATGCCGCGGTGTGGAACTGGCAGCCCTTCGCCACCGGCACCGCCATTCTGGTGACGGCCATCATCACCGCCTTCGCGGTGGGCCAGAATGTGAGCGGCCTGATCAAGGCGTTCAGCGTCGCCTTCCGGCAGATCCTGCTGCCGACCCTGACCGTCTGCGCCATTGTGGGCCTGGCCTATCTGATGAACTATTCCGGCCTGACCTATACTCTGGGCATGGGTGTCGCCGCATCGGGCGTGCTGTTCCCGCTGCTCTCGGCCTTCCTGGGCTGGCTGGCGGTGTTCCTGTCGGGTTCGGACTCCTCGGGCAACGCCCTGTTCGGCAATCTGCAGGTCGTCGCGGCCAAGCAGTTGAACTTCGATCCGGTGCTGATGGCCGCCACCAACTCCTCGGGCGGCGTCTTCGCCAAGATGATCTCGCCGCAGAACATCGCCACCGGCGTGGCGGTGTCGGATCTGAAGGGGCATGAATCGGTGATCTTCCGCCGCACCTTCATCCATTCGATCATCTTCACCGTGCTGCTGGGCATCCTGGTGTTCCTGCAGCAGCATGTCTTCACCTGGATGATCCCCAGCTACTGAGCGGCTTAACGAGCCATGCAAAAAGGCCGGATCCGACGATCCGGCCTTTTTCATTTTGACGGGATGGATGGGGCGTTTTAGGCTCCTGCCGCCCTCCAGAAAAAAGACGAACGCATGTCGGACCGCATCACCGTTCAAGGCCTTCAAGTCGCCCCCGCGCTTTACGATTTCATCGGCCGGGAAGCCCTGCCCGGCACCGGCGTGGACGCGGAGAAATTCTGGTCCGGCTTCGCCGCTCTGGTCCATCGCCTGGCGCCCGAGAACCGGGCGCTCCTGGCCGAGCGCGACCGGCTGCAGGCGGCGATCGACGGCTGGCACCGCGCCCGCAAGGGACAGCCGCACGATGCAGCGGCCTATCGCGCCTTCCTGGAAGGCATCGGTTATCTGGTCCCCGAAGGCCCGGACTTCCAGATCACCACGCAGAATGTGGACCCGGAGATCGCCGCGGTGGCGGGGCCGCAGCTTGTGGTGCCCCTGACCAATGCGCGCTTTGCCCTGAACGCCGCCAATGCGCGCTGGGGCAGCCTGTATGACGCGCTCTATGGCACCGACGCCATCCCCCAGGATGGCGAGCTGGCGCCGGGCAAGAGCTATAACGAAAAGCGCGGGGCCGCGGTGATCGCCTTCGCGCGCGCGGCGCTGGACCGGGCGGTGCCGCTGGCGTCCGGCTCGTGGAAGGACGCCACCGGTTTCGCCGTGAAGAATGGCGCGCTGGAGCCGGCGTTGAAGGACCCGGCCCAGTTCAAGGGCTATGCGGGCGAGACGGCGTCGCCCTCCCTGATCCTGCTGCAACAGAACGGCCTTCACATCGAGGTGCATTTCGACCGTTCCACCTCCATCGGCAAGGCCGACAAGGCGGGCATCAGCGATGTGGTGCTGGAAAGCGCCATCACCACCATCATGGATTGCGAGGATTCCATCGCCGCGGTGGATGCCGAGGATAAAGTGGCGGCCTATCGCAACTGGCTGGGCCTGATGCAGGGCACCCTGACCGCCAGCTTCGAGAAGGGCGGCAGGACCATGACCCGCGCCCTCAATCCCGACCGCGTCTATACCGCGCCGGATGGATCGGCGCTCACCCTGCCCGGCCGCAGCCTGCTCTTCATCCGCAATGTCGGCCATCTGATGACCAGCGACGCCATCCTGCTTCAGGACGGCAGCGAAATCCCCGAAGGCATCCTGGACGGGATGATCACCAGCCTGATCGCGCTGCATGACCTGAAGCGCACCGGCAAGTTCAGCAACAGCCGCACCGGCAGCGTCTATATCGTCAAGCCCAAGATGCACGGGCCCGCGGAAGCCGCCTTCGCCAACACGCTGTTCGACGGCGTCGAGGATGTGCTGGGCCTTCCCCGCCATACGCTCAAGATCGGAGTGATGGACGAGGAGCGCCGCACCTCCGCCAACCTGAAAGAGGCGATCCGCGCGGTGAAGGACCGCATCGTCTTCATCAACACCGGCTTCCTGGACCGCACGGGCGACGAGATTCACACTTCGATGCAGGCCGGGCCGATGATCCCCAAGGGCGAGATGCGCGGCGCCGCCTGGCTCAAGGCCTATGAGGACCAGAATGTGGATATCGGCCTGCTCTGCGGCCTGCCGGGCAAGGCGCAGATCGGCAAGGGCATGTGGGCCATGCCCGACCGGATGGCCGAGATGCTCAAGGCCAAGATCGGCCATCCGGAATCGGGGGCGAGCTGCGCCTGGGTGCCCTCACCCACCGCCGCCACGCTGCATGCGCTGCATTACCATCAGGTGAGCGTCGCCGAGCGGCAGAAGGCGCTGCGCGCCCGCCCGCGCGCCAGGCTGGAGGACCTCCTCACCATTCCGGTGGCCGACCGCCCCAACTGGCAGCCCGACATGATCCAGAAGGAGCTGGACAACAACGCCCAGGGCATCCTGGGTTACGTCGTGCGCTGGGTGGACCAGGGCGTGGGCTGCTCCAAGGTGCCGGACATCAACAATGTCGGGCTGATGGAGGACCGCGCCACGCTGCGCATCTCTTCCCAGCACATCGCCAACTGGCTGGAGCACGGCATCGTCACCGAGGCGCAGGTGCTGGAGACGCTGAAGCGCATGGCGGCGGTGGTGGACCGGCAGAATGCGGGCGATCCGCTCTATCGGCCGATGGCGCCCGGTTTCGACGGCATCGCCTTCCAGGCGGCCTGCGACCTGGTCTTCAAGGGCAAGGAGCAGCCATCCGGCTATACCGAGCCCTTGCTGCACGCGGCGCGGCGGCGGTTGAAGGGCGACTAAGCTCTCTCACCATGGCCGGCCTCCGAGCCGGCCGTCCAACTTCCCATCAAGCGGCACGAAGTTGGATGGGCGGGTCAAGCCCGCCCGTGGAGAGAAAGTTGCAAAGGGAAAGCCCGCGCGCGCGGGCATCCAAGCCTCCCCCACAGGTTGGCGTACACGTCACTGGATTCCCGCTTTCGCGGAAATGACGGTTTGCTAACCCGCGGCGCCCAGCGCCTTCAGGATCGCGTCCGTCATGGCGGTGGTGCCCACCTTGGTCATGCCCGGCTGCATGATATCGCCGGTGCGATAGCCCTCGGCCAGCACCGTCTCCACCGCCTTTTCCAATAGCGCGGCATCGTCCTTGCGGCCGAAGGAATAGCGGAAGGCCATCGCCAGCGACAGGATGCAGGCGATGGGATTGGCCAGGCCCTTGCCCGCAATGTCGGGGGCGCTGCCATGGATCGGCTCATAGAGCGCGGCCTGGCGGCCGTTCACCTTGGCGCCCAGCGAGGCCGAGGGCAGCATGCCGATGGAGCCGGTGAGCTGCGCCGCCTCGTCCGAGAGGATGTCGCCGAAGAGATTGTCGGTCACCATCACGTCGAACTGCTTGGGATTGCGCACGAGCTGCATCGCGGCATTGTCGGCCAGGATGTGGGTGAGTTCGACGTCCGGGAATTCGCGCTTGTGGATGTCCGTCACCACCTCGCGCCAGAGCACGCCCGTCACCATCACATTGGCCTTTTCCGCTGAGGCGACACGGTTCGACCGCAGCCGCGCCAGTTCGAAGGCGACGCGGGCGATGCGTTCGATCTCGCCGGTGGTGTAGACCTGCGTGTCCACGGCGCGCTTCTGGCCGTCGGGCAGGCTGGTGGTTTCCTTGGGCTCGCCGAAATAGACGCCGCCGGTCAGCTCGCGCACGATCAGGATATCGAGGCCCGCGACGATCTCGGGCTTGAGGGTGGAGGCGTCCTTCAGCGCGTCGAAGCAGAGCGCCGGGCGCAGGTTCGCGAACAGCTCCAGGTCCTTGCGCAGGCGCAGGAGGCCGCGTTCCGGCTTCTGGTGGAAGGGCAGGCCGTCCCATTGCGGCCCGCCCACCGCGCCGAACAGCACGGCGTCGGCCTTCTTCGCTTTCTCGATGGTCTCGTCGGGGTCGGAGCGGCCGGTCTTCTCGAAGGCGATGCCGCCGACCAGGCCTTCCTCGATGGTGACGGCGAAGCCGCGCCTGGCGGTGAACCAGCCCAGCACGCGGCGGGTGGCGTCGATCACTTCGGGCCCGATGCCGTCGCCCGGAGTCACAAGAATGTTATGCATGGTTCAGATCCAGGGCGTTTGCGCTTTGCGCTGCTGCTCGTAGGCGGAAATCTTCGCTTCGTCGCGTAAAGTGAGACCGATATCGTCCCAGCCATTCAGCAGGCACTGGCGGCGGAAGGGATCGACCTCGAACTTGATCACCCCGCCATCGGGGCCGCGAATCTCCTGCGCTTCCAGATCGACCGTGATGACGGCATTGGCGCCGCGTTCGGCGTCGTCCATCAGCTTGTCCACCTCTTCCTGCGGCAGCTTGATGGGCAGGATGCCGTTCTTGAAGCAGTTGTTGTAGAAAATGTCGGCGAAGCTGGGGGCGATGACGCAGCGTATGCCGAAATCGAGCAGCGCCCAGGGCGCATGCTCGCGCGACGAGCCGCAGCCGAAATTCTCGCCCGTCACCAGGATCTGCGCCTTGCGGTATTGCGGCTTGTTGAGCACGAAGTCGGGCCGCTCGCTGCCGTCGGGATTGTGGCGCATCTCGTCGAACAGCGCCTTGCCCAGGCCGGTGCGGCGGATGGTCTTCAGATACTGTTTGGGGATGATCATATCGGTGTCGATATTGATCATGGGAAGGGGCGCGGCGACGCCCTCGAGCTTGACGAATTTTTCCATGGCGGGCCGGACCATACTGGCTAAGCCCCCCCGAATCCACCGACTTTTGGGCGCGTCCGGCCCGGCAAAAATGCAAGGATACCGGGCGGGTTGGAACGAAGCCGGGGCGGCCCGCTTATCCTTCCCATGCTGCTGGAAGACCTGAAAATGACCGCCGAACGGCTGACCGGCCTGGCCCGCCCCAGCCCTGCCGCGGCCCGGGCGCTGGTGCGCCCGCGCAAGGCCAATGCCTATACGTTCGCCGATGACGGGCTGGTGCCCAACCATCCGCGCTGGCCCGCCCTCCATTACCGGGGCGCGGTGCGGCTGGACGGGGCCTATGATCCCGCCGCCATCTTCGAGGTGCTGTTCGCCGCCCATGGCTGGACCGATGGCTGGCGCGACATGGTTTACGATTACCTGCATTACCATTCCAACCAGCATGAAGTGCTGGGGTTCGCCCGCGGGGCCGCGCATCTCAGGCTGGGCGGCGCCAGGGGGCGGACCCTCAAGGTGAAGGCGGGCGATGTGCTGGTGCTGCCCGCGGGCACGGGCCATCAGCGCCTTGCCATGTCCGATGACCTGCTGGTGGTGGGCGGCTACCCCCGAAAAGGCGGCTATGACATGCGCCATCCCACCAAGGGGGAGCATGACCGCAGCGCCGCCGCTATCGCCAGGGTGCCGGTGCCCAGGGCCGATCCGGTCTATGGCGCGGAGGGTCCCCTGAAGCGGCTATGGCGGGCGTGATCCGGCTGGGCACCGCCGGCTGGGGCATCCCGGCGGCCTTGCGCGAAAGCTTCCCAGGCGCCGGATCGCTGCTGGAACGCTATGGCGCCCGGATGAATGCGGTGGAGATCAATTCCAGCTTCTATCGCCCGCACCGGCGGCAGACCTATGAACGCTGGGCGGCGTCGGTGCCGGAGGATTTCCGCTTCGCCGTTAAGCTGCCGCGCCGCATCACCCATGAGCAGCGGCTGCGGGATTTCGAGACGCCGCTGGCGCGCTTCCTGGACGAAATATCGGGGCTTGGCGCTAAGCTGGGCGTGATCCTGGTGCAGTTGCCGCCCGCGCTCGCTTTCGACGCCGATGCGGCGGCGGCCTTGTTCGCCGCGCTCAGGCACCACAGCATCGCCTGCGAGCCGCGCCATGCGAGTTGGTTCACGCCGGAGGCCGAGGCGCTGATGATCGCTCAGGACGTGGCGCGGGTGGCCGCCGATCCGCCGCGCCATGCGGCCGATGGGGCGCCCGGCGGTGCGCCGCATCTGGCCTATTGGCGCTGGCATGGCAGCCCCCGCATCTACTGGTCGGCCTATGACGATGCCCGTCTGCGCGGGCTGGCGGCGGCGATGACGGTCCATCCGGCCCGCGATATCTGGTGCATCTTCGACAACACCGCCGCCGGGGCGGCGCTGGACGATGCCTTGCGTCTGCGCGCCATGCTGTCCGCAGGTTCCCGCGAAAGTGGAACCAATCGCGCGGGCACACCTTATTATCCTGCCAAGCAGGAGGAACCCCATGGCCCGGAAATATTCCAAGGGCGCCTCGAAGAAGGTCGAGCGCGCCATGCATGAAATGAAGCGCGGCAAGCTCAAGAGCGGCGGCAGCGGCCGGACGGTCAAGAGCCGCAAGCAGGCCATCGCCATAGGCCTGTCGGAAGCGCGCGCCGAGGGCAAGAAGGCGCCCGTGGCCAGGAAGACCAAGAAGAAGAGCACCCGCAAGAGCGCCACGAAGAAGACGGCCAGGAAGACGGCGAAGAAGAAGACCGCCCGCCGCTAGAGCGTTCCAGGAAAAGTGTGTAGCGTTGGTACGCTGTCGCTACCAACTCCGTCCGGAACCGCGACAAAACAAGGAGCTAGAGCATTTTCGCGATTCGGAGAAACGCGAAAATGCTCTAGCCCGGCGGCGGGAAGCCCAGCTTCTTCAGCATCGGCCCGGTATCCGGGTCGCGGCCGTAAAAGGCCCGGTACATGGGCGCATAGTCCAGCGTGTTGCCACGCGACAGGATCAGGTCGCGGAAGCGCTGGCCGTTGGCGCGCGTCAGCCCGCCATTCCGCTCGAACCAGTCATAGGCGGCGTTGTCCAGCATCTGCGTCCAGATATAGGCGTAATAGCTGGCGGCATAGCCGCCGCCCCAGATGTGGCGGAAATAGCTGGTGCGGTAGCGCGGCGGGATGATGTCGGTGTTGAGGCCCATCTCCTTCAGGGTGCGCGTCTCGAAGGCGTTGACGTCCTGCCGGGGATCGGCGGGCTTCAGGTCATGCCACTGCATGTCCAGCTTGGCCGCCGCCAGAAGCTCGCCAAAGGCATAGCCCTGGTTGAAGGTGGCGGCGCGCTTGATGCGCTCGGCCAGCGCCTGGGGCATCGGCGCGCCGGTCCGGTAGTGGCGGGCATAGTTGCGCAGCACCTCCGGGTGCAGCGCCCAATGCTCGTTGAATTGCGAGGGGAACTCGACAAAGTCCCGCGCCACTGAGGTGCCCGACAGCGAGGCATAGGTCTGGTCGGCGAAGAGGCCGTGCAGGGCATGGCCGAATTCGTGGAACATGGTGGTGACCTCGTCCGAGGTCAGCAGCGCGGGCTGGCCCGGCGCGGGCGGGGCGAAGTTGGAGACGTTGAACGCCACCGGCCGCGTGCCTTCGAGCTTGGACTGGTCCACCAGGGTGCTGAACCAGGCGCCGCCCGACTTGTTGTCGCGCTTGAAGAAGTCGAAATACATCAGGCCCAGCGTGCTGCCGTCCCGGTCGCGCACCGCATAGACCTGCACCTCCGGGTGCCAGACCGGAAAATCGGTCCGCTTCTCGAAGCTGACGCCATAAAGCCGGTTCGCGGCATAGAAGACGCCATCGCGCAGCACGCGGTTGAGCTCGAAATAGGGCTTGAGCTGGTTCTCATCCAGCGCGTACTGCGCCTTGCGCAGCCGCTCGGCATAGAAATCCCAGTCCCAGGGGCGAAGCGTGAAACCGCCGCCCGCCTTGGCGATTTCCGCCTGGAGCGCCGCGGCCTCGCGCTTTCCCGCCGCGGCGGTGGCGGGGACAAGCTGCTGCAGGAAGGCCTGCACCGTCGCCGGGTCCTTCGCCATCTGGTCGTAGAGCTTGTAGTCGGCGAAGGTGGCATAGCCCAAAAGCGCCGCCTTCTGCGCCCGCAACTGCGCGATCTCGGCGATGGCGGCGCGGGTGTCGTTGGCGTCGCCCTTCTCGGCACTGCCCCACTTGGCTTCGAACAGGCGCTGGCGAGTGGCGCGGTCTGTCAGTTGCGACAGAAGCGGCTGCTGGGTGGTGTTCTGCAAGGTGATCACGAACTTGCCCTTGAGCTTGCGCTCTTCCGCCGCCTTGGCGGCGGCGGCGATGGCTTCGTCGGAGAGACCGGCAAGCTGCGCGCGATCCTCCACCACCAGCGCCGCCTCGCGCGTGGCGGCCAGCAGCTTGTGCTCGAAGCCGGTCTCCAGAGTGGAAAGGCGCTGGTTGAGGTCGCGCAGCCTGGCCTTGTCGGCCTCGGACAAGCGGGCGCCGGAATGGATGAATTCGCGGTGCGTCACTTCCAGGAGGCGGCGCGATTCGCCGTCCAGCTCCAGGCTGTCGCGCCGGTCATAGACCGCCTGCACCCGCGCGAAGAGCTTGCCGTCGAGATAGATGGCGTCGCGGTGCGCCGCCAGCTTGGGGGCGATGTCGGCCTCGACCTTCTGCAGCGTGTCGTTGGTGTTGGCGCCGGTCAGGTGGAAGAAGACGCTGGCGGCGCGGCCCAGCATCCTGCCCGAGCGCTCCAGCGCCACCAGCGTGTTCTCGAAGGTGGGCGGCGCGGGATTACCCGCGATGGCCGCGATCTCGGCACGCTGGCGGCGCATGCCCTCGGTCAGGGCGGGGGCGAAGTCGCTGTCCCTTATGCGGTCGAACTGCGGCGCCTGGAAGGGCAGCGGGCTGGGATTGGCGAAGGGCGGCGGGGCGATCGGCGTCGGCGTCAGCGTCGCCGCATAGAGAGCGGCAAGGCCGACGGCCGACAGCAGGAGGGCGGGCAGATAGCGATGCAGCGGCGACATGGTTCCCCTTCACACAAGACGAAGCCGCGCGGGCGAAACCCGCGCGGCTTCCGCTCGCGGCCAAGGTTAGCCGATTATTTGCGGGCCGCGAACTCCTTCTCGGCGAAGGCGATGAAATGCGACCAGTTGGGCGTCGCCACATGGCCGTAAGGATGCTGGCGGAAGCCCACGCTGCCCGAGGCCAGGGCGGTTTCCATCGGCGGCATGGCGGCGGTGCCGAGGCCCTTGCGGCCATAGAATTCCCAGGCGGGGCTGGCGGCGGCGGCGGCCATGAACATGCCCTTTGCGTCCTGCCAGGCATCGCCCGGAATGACATTGGCGGGCTCCATGATCAGCGCCCCGCCGCCGATGAAGACGGCGCGCGGCGCCGCCAGGGCGATGAAGTGATGACTGTCGGTGGGCAGTTCGTCGATGCTGCGGCCCACCGCGCAATATTTGAGGAAGTTGCCCGCCATCCAGTGGAATTCGTTGGGGGCGCAGAGATTCTCCGGCATCTCGCCATAATTGCGGCGATAGAGATTGGCCCCGCCCGCGCCCGAGGATGAGATAAAACCGATGGCGAAGCGCGGATCGTCCACCAGCGCGATCAGCGCCGCCTTGCCGCCGCGCGAATGGCCGAAGACGCCGACACGGCGATTGTCCACCGCCTTGTCGGTCATCAGATAGTCCATGGCGCGGCTCTGCGCCCAGGCCCAGGCGCGCAGCACGCCCCAGTCGGTGAGCGAACGCGGCTGGCCCTTGTTGACCAGGCCGATGATGCCGGCGGTCAGCCCTGCGCCATTGTCGGCCTGCACCTGGTTCGATTGCAGCGCGACAAAGCCCCAGCCCTTTTCCAGAAGCTGCCTGGCGGAGGACGCGGTGGGCGGCCCCGCGGTGATGGGATTGGGCGCGCCGCGGCCCGGCAGCGGCGCGGCGCCCGGCGCAGGCGGGCGCGGCACGGTGCCGCCGCCGATGATCACCGGCACGGGGCCCTTGGCGGCGGCGGGCGTCACCACATCCATCCGCATCTGGATGGAGATGGCGGGGTAGCTGGAATTGTCCACCGTGCCCACCACGCGCTTGGCGATCACCGGCACGCCTTCGATGGTGAGACGGTCCACCCCTTCCACTACCCAGGTGACGCGCGGGATATTCGCCGGATAGCGGCCATAGACCTCGCTGTCGAAAATTTCCTTGATCTCGGCGCGGCGGCGCTCCCAGTCGGCGGCGGTGCGCACAGGCTGGCCGTTGCGGAAGGTGAGGAGATCGGGCAGCGGATAGGGATTGGCCTTGGCCTCGTCATAGTTGGTGAAATCCGCGCGCCCCGGCTGGGTGGCGTTCTTGGGCACCCGCAGCTCGGTGATGCCCAGAAGCTGCATCTCGCGCATCAGTTCCCTGGTCGAGGCTTCGAGGGTTGCCTGCGCCTCGGGCGAGCGCGGCCGCGCCAGCGCATCGGAAGGGATCAGCGGCGTCTTGATCTGGGCAAGGGCGGCGACGGTGCACGCGCCGGTGAACAGCAGCGCGCAGGCCAGTCTGGTGGCGGCTTTCATGTCCTGTCTCCTCCGGTTGGCGCTGTTCTGATCCCCGCGCCTCTGTCGCCCGCCCGGCGGCGGATAAGTATCATCAAAGGGGATTTGGACGGCCGCCGCAACGCCCGCACGGCATGTTGCAGTGCAGAAGCGACGTGCAAACGGTTGAGGTGCACGAGGCCCATTTTGACAAGCGCCGCAGCCCACGCTCTATAGCGGGAGCGCCTGTGCTGACGGGGTTTTCGTGCTCAAGATCGTTTCCGCCAAGGTCATCGTCACCTGCCCCGGGCGCAACTTCGTCACTCTGAAGATCGAGACCGCCGGCGGCCTGACCGGCCTGGGCGACGCCACGCTCAACGGGCGCGAGCTGGCGGTGGCGTCCTATCTCACCGACCATGTCATTCCCTGCCTGATCGGGCGCGACGCGCACCGCATCGAGGACATCTGGCAATATCTCTATCGCGGCGCCTATTGGCGGCGCGGGCCCGTCACCATGTCGGCCATCGCCGCGGTGGACATGGCGCTGTGGGACATCAAGGCCAAGGCCGCGAACCTGCCGCTCTATCAGCTTCTGGGCGGCAAGTGCCGCGAGGGCGCGCTGGTCTATTGCCATGCCAATGGCGCGACCATCGAGGAGACCATCGAGCAGGCGCTCTCCTATCGCGAAATGGGCTACCGGGCGATCCGTCTGCAATCGGGCGTGCCGGGGCTGAAATCCACCTATGGCGTCTCCAAGGACAGGCTGTTCTACGAGCCTGCCGATGCCGACCTGCCGAGCGAAAATCTGTGGTCGAGCGAGAAATATCTGCGTTCGGTGCCGCCTTTGTTCGAAGCGGCGCGGGCGGCGCTGGGCTGGGACGTGCATCTGCTGCACGACATCCATCACCGCCTGACGCCGATCGAGGCGGGGCGGCTGGGAAAAGACCTGGAGCCCTATCGCCCCTTCTGGCTGGAGGATGCGGTGCCCGCCGAGAACCAGGCCAGCTTCCGTCTGATCCGCCAGCACACCACCACGCCGCTCGCGGTAGGCGAGATCTTCAATTCGATCTGGGACTGCAAGCAGCTCATCGAGGAGCAGCTCATCGACTATATCCGCGCCACGGTGGTGCATGCGGGCGGCATCACGCACTTGCGCCGCATCGCCGCCTTCGCAGACCTTCACAATGTGCGCACCGGCTGCCATGGCGCCACCGACCTGTCGCCGGTCACGATGGCGGCGGCGCTGCATTTCGACGTCTCGGTCCCCAATTTCGGCATCCAGGAATGGATGCACCACACCAAGGAGACCGAGGCGGTCTTCCCGCACCAGTGGCGCTTCGAGAACGGCGCGCTCCATCCGGGCGAGGCGCCGGGCCTGGGGGTGGAGATCGACGAGGCGCTGGCGGCCAAATATCCATACAAGCGCGCCTATCTGCCGGTGAACCGGCTGGAAGACGGCTCGATGTACAATTGGTGATCCGCCCATAGAGCGCGGACGGGCGACGGAGGGGGAAGCATGCAGACCGAACCGATCACGCTGCGCAAGGGCTATGTCCGCTGGATCATCTGCGCCCTGTTGCTCGCCATCGTCTCGCTCAACTATATCGACCGGCAGGTGCTGTCGGTGCTCAAGCCCACCTTGCAGGAGCAGTATGGCTGGAGCGAGAGCGGCTATGCCGATATCGCCTTCTGGTTCCAGGCCTCCTACGGCGTCGGCTATGTGATCTTCGGCCGGGTGGTGGACCGGGTGGGTGCCAAGGTGGGCGGCATCATCGCGGTGACGATCTGGACCATCGCCCATATCGCCCACATCTTCTTCACCACCACGCGCGGCATGATGCTGATCCGCATCCCCATGGGGCTGGGCGAGGCGGGCCTCTTCCCCGTCACCCTCAAGGCGGCCAGCGAATGGTATCCCAGGAGCGAGCGCGCCCTGGCCATCGGCATCTTCAATGCCGGCACCAATATCGGGGCCATCGTCGCGCCCTTCATCGTGCCCATCATCACCATCGCCTGGGGCTGGGAGATGGCCTTCATCCTCACCGGCCTTCTCACCTTCGTCTGGCTGGCGGCCTGGCTGATCTGGTACAGGAAGCCCCGGGAGTATAAAGGCATCACCCAGGCCGAGCTCGACCATATCGAGTCCGATCCGGTGGAGCCGCAGCGCCCGGTCTCCTGGTCGCGGCTGTTCCGTACCCGCGAGACCTACGCCTATATCCTGGGCCGGGCGATGATCGACCCGGTGTGGTGGACCTTCCTGTTCTGGCTGCCCGACTTCTTCCACCGCCGCTTCGACCTGGATTTCCGCAGCTATGGCCCGCCCCTGATCGCCATCTATCTGGTGGCCGATGTCGGCTCGGTGATGGGCGGCTGGGGCTCCTCGCGGCTGATGCAGCGGGGCTTCTCGCTGAGTACCTCGCGCAAGCTGGCCATGCTGGCCTGCGCCATCGTGGTGATGCCGGTGGCCTTCGCCATGTACGCCCCCAGCATGTGGGTGGCGGTGGGGCTGATCGCGCTGGCCTGTGCCGGGCATCAGGGCTTCTCGGCCAACCTGTTCGCCCTGCCCTCCGACGTCTTCCCGCGCTGGGCGGTGGGATCGGTGGTGGGGCTGGGCGGCCTGTCGGGCGCGCTGGGCGGCATGGCCATGTCGAAATATGCCGGCTGGGTGCTGGAGACGCTGGGCAGCTACACACCCATCTTCATCTTCGCCTCGCTCACCTATCTGGGGGCGCTGCTGGTCGTGCATCTGATCACGCCGCGCTATGCTCCGGCGAAGCTGCCCGAACACTGACCCATGCCGCTGCGCCTCGATCCCCACCGCTATTTCCCCAGCGACCCGGCCCAGCGCCATGTCGCCGCCGAACTGTTCAGCGCCATCGAAGGGCTGCCCATCGTCAGCCCGCACGGCCATACCGATCCGGCCTGGTTCTCGCGCGACGAGGCGTTCGAGGACGCGGTCTCGCTGCTTCTGACCCCGGACCACTACCTGCTGCGCATGCTCTACAGCCATGGCATCGCGCTGGAGGCGCTTGGCCTCAGGCCCAATGACGGCGGCCCTTACGAGACCGACCGGCGGAAAATCTGGCGCACCTTTGCGGCGCATTATTACGTCTTCCGCGGCACGCCCTCGCAGGTCTGGCTCAACCACACCTTCGCCACCGTCTTCGGGCTGGACCGGCGGCTGTCGGCCGAAACCGCCGACCATTATTACGACGCCATCGCCGAAAAACTGGCGGCGCCGGATTTCCGCCCGCGCGCGCTCTTCAAGCGCTTCAACATCGAGGTGATCGCCACCACCGAGGGCGCGCTCGATCCGCTCTCGGAGCACAAGGCCATCCTGGAGTCGGGCTGGGACGGGCGGGTCATCACCACCTTCCGCCCCGACGAGGTCACCGATCCCGACCATGAGGCTTTTGCCACAAGCCTGCCGCGCCTGGGCGAGATCACCGGCGAGGATGTGACCAACTGGAAAGGTTACTTGCGCGCGCTGGAGAACCGGCGCGCCTTCTTCCGCGCCCATGGCGCCACCGCCACCGACCATGGCCCGGCCACGGCGCAGACCGCCGATCTGCCGCTGGCGGATTGCGAGCGGCTGTTCGCGCGCGTCCGCGACGGCAAGATGGCGCCGGGCGATGCCGAGCTGTTCCGCGCCCAGATCATGACCGAGATGGCGCGCATGTCCATCGAGGACGGTATGGTGATGCAGATCCATTCCGGCTGCTGGCGCAATCACAATGCGGCGCTGTTCCGCCGCTTCGGCCGCAACATCGGCGGCGACATGCCCAACAATGGCGGCTTCCTGGCGCAACTGAAGCCGCTTCTGGACAAGTTCGGCAACCGCAGCGACTTCACGCTGCTGCTCTTCACCCTGGACGAAACCACCTATGCGCGCGAGCTGGCGCCGCTGGCGGGGCATTATCCCTGCCTGAAGCTGGGCCCGGCCTGGTGGTTCCACGATTCCCCGGAAGGGATGATGCGCTTCCGCCGCCATATGACCGAGAGCGCGGGCTTCTACAACACCGCCGGCTTCAACGACGACACCCGCGCCTTCTTCTCCATCCCGGCGCGGCACGACCTGGCGCGGCGTGTGGACTGCGCCTATCTCGCCGAGCTGGTGACGCAAGGGCGGATGGAGCAGGACGAAGCCGTCGAGGTGGCGCGGGACCTGGCCTATCACCTGCCCAAGAAGGTCTACCGGCTGTGAGGCGCCTGAACATGGCGGCGCTGGCGGGGCTGCCTGCATCGGTGCGCCGCCCGGATTACGACCGCGCCGCGCTCAAGCCCGGCCTCGTGCATCTGGGGATCGGCGCCTTCCATCG
>Ga0180217_1001730_pt1 | contig 22385 bp, 22 predicted proteins | sample eDN3rd37CBELigOP_FD_128521 | JGI IMG/M metagenome (GOLD analysis project Ga0180217, IMG submission 128521) | Enriched Organic Plus compost microbial communities from Emeryville, California, USA - eDNA 3rd pass 37_C BE-Lig OP (version 2) (version 2) ... | reverse complement strand
TTTGCCTCTCCACCTTTTACGAATAATTAATTTTGATTTATCACGAAAATAAATAATTATTTTAATATTCTAAATTATAAACCAGCTGGAAGAAAATGAACATAATGCCAAAGTATGGGGATTATTTATACAAAAATAGGTATTTCTCCCAGTTATTATTAAACCGAATTTATATAATATAAGCACAAAGATATAAGTCACTTTTTGTGAATTGCACAATCAAAAAGGTATTACGCCCTATGTTAAAGAGTGAATTTGTGATTGCTATATAAGAGCCTCAATGTCACGATCTTTGCATCGTTCAATTAACTCAAACTATTCACCTATTTAGATTTTTATTTACTATTATTTTTAATAGATGCCTATTGGCATCATCATAAGCACGATAAAACATTGAACATCTTTTTTCTAATTGAGTAAAAACACGGATCTGTATCTAATACTCTATTTTTTATGAGTACGGGATATATCTAACCTTTTATTTATGTAGAAACCATAAAACAAAACGGCCGTTTAGTGTAAACTCTAAACGGCCTATAACAAATATTCATTTCCGCTCTTTTTACTAAAACATCAAAGGCATCTTAAGTAATATCTGCCCTTATATCAGTAATTTGATATCCACATAACGGTGTCATATCCATGGGACAAGCAGAAATCCCAATAATTAAATCCGTTAAAGCTTTAAAAACAACATAATCTCCCGCCTTTGATTCAGGTTCAGACGAATTGGCAAATGTTCCGTCTGCATGAAGTGGTGAATTTTGAAATAAATTAAGCGGATCTGGAATAAAGCCGTAGTCCAAGTTGTAACCTTTTAGAGCTTGAGCAAAGTTATCCCTGCAGTTTCGGTGATTTTCCACCCCAAAATCGAGCTTATAGCGCATTGGATCACAGCAAGGATAAAGTGTATCATGAACACCGACTGTATCTTCGACCATTTCTAAAAGAGGATGGCGATAATTACTATATAATTGGTCCCCTTTCATCACGGTAAGCCTTCCATTCATCGTGCGAGTATGAGTCGTAGATAAATACTCATCTTTTTGGTGTAGGGAGATCGCAATAAAATCTGCTACCTGTTTCCCCTCAACATCAGTCACCTTCAATAACTCACCCTTTTTCAATTGAAAACTCCGCGCTTCTCCTCCAGGAATGTGAATGACCTTCGTCAAATGAATCGCTCTGTTATCCATTTACACCTTCACCTATCATCGCGACTTCTGATAATTGTTCGCGTTTTTTTGTAATAAAGCCCATGAAATCAAGGATGAGACGTGCTGCAGTTTGACCTGTTAACCCTGTTGGGTCGTATTGTGGAGCGACCTCAACAAAATCAAATGCGACAACATCTCCATGATTTGCAATAGCTTCCAGCAGTTCATTTGCTTCATCATAGGAGAATCCTCCCGGTGATGGAGTTCCTGTTCCTGGTGCAATGGAAGGATCAAGACCATCGACATCAAAGGTTACGAAATAGCGGGCACCTCCTGGTAGATTTTCTAACACAGCGTCAATTCCCATTTTACGGATTTGCTTTGGACTTAAGATCACACTACCGTAATCTCTTGCTGCATCGAAATCACCTTTTATACTGCTTCCGATGCCACGTATGCCAAGCTGTGCCATATCGGTAAAATGGTCCATTTCCGCCATTCTGCGCATTGGACTTCCATGACCAAAGCGCTGGCCTGATCGTTCATCAGCCCAGTCAAGATGGGCATCAATTTGGATGGCAACTAAAGGTCCGAGTGTATCCAATGCCTGAGCGACAGGAATTGTAATCGAATGATCCCCTCCTAATACAACTGGCATGGCACCTTTGAATACGATTTTTCGTATAGCCTCTTCAATATTTTCAAAGCTTTGCTGTAGATCACCGTGAACCATATCGACATCGCCACAATCGACAATTCTAAGTGGCGGAGCAAGGAACATCGTGTCTCGTTCCGGATCATAAGATCCATTTAAGCCGAAACTATAAAGCGTAGAGCCATCACGAATGCTTCGTGGACCAAAACGCGTACCGGATCTCCATTGTGTTCCCATATCATATGGAACCCCAATGATAGCAATATCAGCAACCAACTCATCTAAATTGGTGCAAATTGGATATTTTCCAAAGCTGCAGATTCCTGTGAATGGTAAATTTAATGTTTGTTTTTCAAAAGGTCGTTTTGATTCATACATCGTAAATTCCTCCAGTTTTTTTAAATTATTTAAGAACATTTTTTAAAAATTGGCGTAGTCGCTCACTCTTTGGCTGTGTAAAAATGTCGGCAGGCGTCCCTTCATCGACTACAACTCCCTGGTCCATAAAAATGATGCGGTCAGCGACTTCGCGGGCAAAGCCCATTTCATGTGTGACGACAACCATTGTCATCCCCTCAGAAGCCAGGTCTTTCATAACTTTTAATACTTCACTTACTAGCTCTGGATCGAGTGCAGAGGTTGGTTCATCGAAAAGCATGATTTTAGGATCCATTGTTAAGGCTCTGGCAATCGCAACACGCTGTTGCTGTCCACCTGATAAGCTTGACGGATAGGCATCCTTCTTTTCGGTTAATCCAACTTTCGCCAACAATTCCAGTGCTTTAGAAGTAGCTTGTCTTTTATCCTTTTTTTGAACGAGTAAAGGTGCTTCGATTAAGTTGTTAAGAACCGTTTTATGCGGCCATAAATTGTATTGCTGAAACACCATTCCAAGGCTGGACCGCATGTGGCGAAGCTTTGCCTCATTCTTTTTGGTTTGTGGGAAAAGCACCTCATCCTCGATCGAAATCTGTCCGTCAGAGGGAGTCTCGAGCAGGTTTAGACAGCGCAGCAGAGTACTTTTACCAGAACCACTCGGACCAATAATACAAACGACTTCTCCATTTTTGATATTCAAATTTATATCCGTTAAAATTTCATTTTCACCAAATGATTTTCGTAGGCCTTCTACCTTTATTACCTCTGTACTTACAGCCAATTGTGTCATGTTAGCCCTCCTCCCTTAAAACTTCCTGTTTTTTCAGGTATAAAAATCGTTGTGAAGGTGATTCTTCTTTTCTTACGTGTCGTGTTGCGAAACGCTCTAATCGTCCAAATAGTATCGAAAGCGAGCTGACAATGGCCCAGTATAAGATGGCAACCATCGTATAAACTTCAACATAATTATAGGTTTCACTAATCGCTCTTTGCCCGACAAATGTAAGTTCCGGAACAGTGATGACGGACAATATCGCGGATTCTTTTACAATCGTAATGATTTGATTTGCCAGTGGTGCGAGAATGAGACCAAGCATTTGCGGGATGATGATTCGAAATAATATAGCTGTTTCACTGATTCCTAATGCTTGTGCAGCTTCGATCTGGCCTTTTGGAATGGATAGAATACCAGAGCGATAGATTTCAGTAAAATAGGCTCCACCGTATAAGCTTAGGCCGATCATTCCGGCTGTCATCGCACTCAGATCAAGACCGAACACCGGTCCAACATAATACAAGAGAAACACTTGGATTAGAAAAGGCGTTCCACGGAAAAATTCAATGTACATATTGGCAATGACAGAACACCAGGTAGGCAACTTCATCTTAATCAAACAAAGAACTGCACCCATCATGAGCCCGATGACAAGTCCAATCAAACAGATATACAGGGTATACGTAAGGCCCTCTAACAATACTCCTCCATAACGGGTGATCATACTAAAATCGAATGCCATCGTCACACCTCCTTTTTAGCGGTAAATGGCTGTTTTGCGCTCTAAGTATTTCGATCCTTGAGAAATCATCAGATTCATAAGAAGATAGAGTAGAGAAACGGCTAAATAAATTTCAGCAGGACTGTAACTTGTACTCACGATTTGCTGTCCGACACGTGTCAAATCGACAACGGCAATAACAGAAACTAATGATGAATTTTTAAGTAACGTTATTAATTCGTTTGTTATTGATGGAAGAATCTTTACAAACACTTGCGGTATGATAATACGTGTCATGGTTTGGAGCTTTGAAACCCCAAGGGCTGTTGCTGCTTCACTTTGACCTTTCGGTATCGACTCAATTCCTGCCCGGATAATTTCAGCTTGGAAGGCCGCAGTGTTCAGTGACATGGCTAGTACTCCACTTGCAAACGCAGGAATTTCAACGCCAAAACTTGAAAAGCTATAATAGACAATGAATATTTGAATAATAAAAGGAATCCCTCGGATAAGATTTATTAGCATTTTCGTCGGAATTTCAAGAAATTTCCTACGGCTTAATAGGAAAAAAGCTAGTAGTAAGCCGCAAAGTGTTCCAAATAAAATCCCTAGTACCGACATTTGCAGGGTTACCCATGCACCTTTTAACAAAAAAGGTAAACTATTTATTACTAATTCAAAATTAAAATCCATCCCCACCCTCTCCTATCTTCTTATTCTGGCAGGTATCCGGAATCTGGTGTATCCATAGTAAATCCGAACCATTCCTCCTGCATTTTAGCTAATTCACCTGAATCACGAAGCTCTAAAATTTGTTCGTTTAAATAGTCAAGTAAGTCTTGATCGCCTTTACGTACCGCCCATGAGATCCACATTGGATCACCAAACGTATCAACCATTTCAAACGTGGCCGGACTTTGCTTTAAGATACCGGATAGATTCGCCTTTGTATTGACAACAGCATCGATTCGACCTGTCGCAAGCTCTTGATACGCTTCCGGGAAACCAACATATTCTTTTATTTCCTTGACTCCTCCTCCGCTTTCCTCTAACTCTTTGTTATACGCTTGAAGTGCTGTTAATTGTCCTGATCCAAGCTGTGTTCCTACAACTTTTCCAACAATATCGTCAGGTACCTTGATAGAAGAATCTCCTTTTCGTTTCAGTACAGCCATCGTTCCATCTGCAATTGGGACCGTGAAGTCATATTTTTCTGCTCTTTCAGGTGTTATCGACACAGATGTAGCGACGAAATCAAACTTTTTCGCGTCAAGTCCTGGTAAAATTCCTTGCCATGGCAGATCAAGTTGCTCTAACTCGACATCAAGATCTTCTACCACGACATCTAAAATATCTTTTCCATAGCCGACAATTTTGCCGTCCTTTACAAATTCAAACGGTTCAAACGCCGCCTCTGTACCTACTGTTAACTTTCCACTGCTTTTCATTTGTTCGAACGTCGTGCCTGATCCCTCACTCTTTGCTGAGGCACCACTACTAGTTGAACCGGTTTCAGATGAACCACAAGCACTTAACAATACTGTACTTAACAGCCCGATTGTTCCAACGCGAATTAATTTTTTTATCATATGTACCCCTCCTATTTATTGTAAAATTTTAATTATTCTGAATTTTTACAGCATACCTTCCTCTCTCTCAAGAAAATATTTTCCTATCATCTGATGAATTAGTGAAAAATAAATCCTATCATCTGATGATTTTGACTACAAATAGCAAACATCGGATCTTTTAAATTGAAGGTGTGTTCCTTAGTTTAATATTGACCTCTGCCCACATTTTCGCTTCTTCTGGATTTTGGTTGGCGATCGCTAGATAGAGATTTTTGTGAACTTCATTATTTTCTCTGTAATAGTCTTTTTCGTCTTGTACCAACACATCAAGCATTTGATTAAATAGATGATGTATAGACGAATACACGTCAATTAACACTGAATTATGACTAGCCTCACAGATTGCGTAATGAAAATCTAAATCAGAATGAAGGTATTTCGGAATATTTCCTTCTGATAAATACTGATTTCGTTTTTCCAAGTGTCTAGCAATCTTTTCAAGATCTTTTTCTGTCCTTCGCTGTGCAGCTAAACCGGAAATTTGTATATCTAGAATTTGAATGACTTCATTCATTTCCTGTCCGTCTGCTTTTAAGAGCTTTGTTTCAAGAGGATCTTCCTCTACCTTAAAGGAACGGATATACGTACCATCTCCTTGTCTGACCTCAACCAATCCCATATATACGAGAGTCTTTATCGCTTCCCGAATGGTTGAGCGCCCAACATCTAACAATTTCATCAACTCAGTCTCTGTTGGCAGCTTGTCTCCTAGATGATATTTTTCAGATTGAATCATTGATTGTAATTGGACGAGAACTTGATCGACAAGATTTTGTTTTATTACTTTGTTCATCTCCATCCACCACCTCCTTCTTTGTGTGATTCAATTATCTTGATATAAAATTAACAAATTCCAGGAAAGAGTTCTAGCAGTATGTTAGGATATATGACATGGTTTTTAATGTCGGTTTGGCAAAAATGATTGCTTTTGTAGTATAAATGATCTATAAAACACTAAAATAATAGATATAAAAAAACTGTCCGGTTATATCACCAAACAGCCATCTTAAACATATTCTTTGAATCTAGTTATTTATATAAAGATTCTCCGCGAAAATACCATGTACCTCGGATGTTCCAAAGATAGCCTTTCCCTTTTAATCTTCTCAAACAACCCGAAACCGCTGCTTTTGACTTAACATTAATTTTCACTTCATCTGAAAAGCAATAAAGGCAAATTTCTCGAGTAGAAAACTGTCCTTGTTTCATAGCATATTCCATAATAACTTTAGATAAACTCATCACACCATCTCCTTTTAATAGTTATCAGTGTTTATCAATTAATGTGCTAGAGAAGGAACTAAAATAGTACTCTATCTTTTGTATACTTCGTTTCATTCCATTCAATCATTCCCATCTCAACTAACATTCTGCGATAGTTGAGCTGAACATCCTCTATGTGCCTTCTCATCAGAATACCACTTCTTTCGGGGTTTTTATGCTTAATCGCTATGACTATTTCCTTATGATAATACAAAGCATTTTCAACATTATCATTTATCGCCATTTCAATTCGAACCTTCTTGAAAAAGTTGACCAAGGATTTATACACCTGTACAATAACTTCATTTTGTGTAGCTAAAGCAAGAGTCCCATGAAAATCAACGTCAGGTGCAATGATTGAAGTCCCGTTTCTAATGCACATCTCCAAGTCATAAATCGATCTTTCTAAATCTTCAATACTAGTATGATCTCTTCGCATAGCTGCTAAAAATGCATTTTCCGTTTCAATTCCTTTTCGATATTCTAGTAAATCCAGTGATGCTAGAATGTCCATAGAAGGAAATAAATCTGACAGATCTGTAAAATCATTATGAGGAATGATACTTTTTACATATGCGCCCTTCCCTGCATGTTTTTCAATATAACCTCTTTCGGTTAATATTTGAAGGGCTTCCCTTACTGAAGATCTTCCCACTTCTAGTAACTGCACCAACTCCCTCTCAGATGGTAATTTGTCTCCTGGTTGAAGACCTTTTTTTCGGATAAAATCTAACAAAAATTTTTGAACGGATTCACTTACGATAATCAAATCTACTTACCCCCTCCGTTTAGAACTTGGTTAGCCCGATCATACCAGTTCACAAATTAGGTATCTTGATATCTTTACTATATCAGTGCATGTTGGTAAAATCGCTACACTGGTAAAGTCTTCTGACGCAGATTTTTTACCTTTTAAACCAGTTCATACTTTTCTTGATTTTTTCAATCTATAAATGTCACCCTCAGTACTTGTAAGCACTGAGGGTGTAGTATATTTTATAAAATTACTCTAGCCTCCTCATTTTTCAAACTTTGTTGCATCATGACTAATTCATCTGCTAAATCATCTAATCGTTTCATAACGTCGGGATCAATAATTTCGTTTGACTGATTGAAGTGGTGATTTTGCGCATATACGTAGCTCGGAGCTACATAACTTCTAAAGTAACCAGCAATCGGTTTCACTTGATTTTCAATCACTAAATAATGCTGGGATGTTCCACCAGTTGCTACGAATCCAAGTACTTTTTTCCTGAATACTTCGTCAGGTACCAAGTCAAACAAGTTTTTGAGTGCTCCTGTTAAAGATGCACGGAAAATAGGAGTCCCTATTAAAAAGAAATCTGCCGATTGCAAAAGATCAATAACAACTTTTGTATCACCTGTGTACGTATTAGGATCACGACCATCACAGAATTGTAAATCGACCTTTTTTAAATCCAGGTAATCTACTTCAACCTGTTTATATTTCTTTTTTATTCTATTAAGTACGTATTGTACCAATACGGATGTTTTCGTACCTGTAACTGTTCCGGAAATACCTATTATTTTCATGATAGAACTCCTCCTCTAATGAATCTGTATTTTTATAGTTTATTTGCTTGATAGCATAGTAAATTCGTTAACTGGTCTAGGTAAACCTAAATGATCACGTAGCGTGCTTCCTGTATATTCTGTTCGAAATAATCCTCTTCGTTGTAATTCAGGAACCACATATTGATTAAATTCTTCTAAACCACCTGGCAAATACGGTGGTAATACATTGAAGCCATCACAGCCTTTGTTCATAAACCATTCTTCCATTCGATCAGCAATTTGCTCAGGGGTACCCGTTACAATCACATGACCACGAGACGGCGCCATACGGTGAAGTAGCTGACGGATCGTTAAGTCCTCACGCTCTACGAGGTCCAGAATTATTTTGAATTTACTCTTTTGACCATTAAACTCTTCCAGACTTGGTAAAGGAGGGACAGGTCCATCAAGTGGGTAACTAGACAAATCGAGTCCTAAGAACTGTGTAAGCTGTTGTAATCCGTATTCAGGTGATGTTAGTTCATTTAATTCCACCTCTTTTTCTTTTGCTTCCGCTTCTGTTTTTCCGATAATTGGACATAAGCCAGGTAGTATTACTAAATGTTCTGCCTTACGACCGTATTTCACTAATCTTCCTTTTACATCTGAATAAAATTCCTGGGCGACTCCTAACCGATCTTGTAGAGTGAAGATCGCTTCTGCATGTTGAGCAGCAAATTCACGTCCATCTTCCGAAGAACCTGCTTGAACGAGAACCGGGTAGCCTTGAACTGGTCTGGCTATATTCAAGGGTCCGCGTACTTTAAATGTTTCGCCAACATGATTGATCTCCCGAATCTTACGGTCATCTGCAAAAACACCATTTTCACGGTCAAACGTTAAAGCATCATCCTGCCAGCTATCCCATAGGTCTGTTGTTACTTTTAAAAATTCTCTAGCACGGGAATACCGCTCACTATGTTCTAAATGGGAATCTCTGCTAAAATTATAAGCCTCAGCTCCATTTGCACTTGTTACGATATTCCACCCTACCCGACCTTTGCTAATATGATCCAATGAAGCAAATTTACGGGCAACATGATACGGTTCGTTATACGTAGTTGTGACTGTCCCAATGAAGCCGATCTTTTTCGTCACAGCAGCGATGGCTGAAAGCAATGTGAACGGTTCAAAAAAGTTAACATTTGGACCAAACTTTATATTATTATTTAGGGCCAATGTATCTGCAAGAAAAATAGAATCAAACTTTGCTTCCTCTGCTTTCTGTGCCAATCCTTGGTAATATTCAATCTCCATGACATCTTTCGGATTTGTTTTCGAGTAACGCCATGCAGCTTCATGATGTCCGACAGCTTGAATAAATAAATTTAAATGCATCTGTCTATTTTCCTTTGTCATACATCGATCTCCTTTGTCCTCTATTGAATTAATTATACGACTTTTGATACTGCCTGCTTTTCACTATGGACAGTAAAACGCTGGCTCGACTTCATATATTTCATAAGAAAATAATACGTTAATCCTGAAGGTAGTAAGCTTATATACCAAGAAAGCTGCACTTCAATTAATGCCGCGATTGCACCAACAACTATGGCGATTATTGCTGCATAATTTATTCCCTTGTAAGGACCATTTTCATCATATAACTCTTCTAGGTTAAGAGTTTGCTTTCGAATGAAGAAGTAATCTACTAGCATGACAGCTAAAATCGGTCCTAAAAAAGCTGAGTATATTTGTACAAATAAAGATAACCCAGCTGCCGACTCTGCACTTACCAATTTCCATGGAAAGGTAAAGGATGCTAATATACCTGTTAAAATAACTGATTTTTTATAGGACAATTTAAATGCATCCATAAAAACATAAACAGGTGGGACAATATTATTTAATACATTTGTTGTTACTTGTGAGAAGATAATAAAAATTAGAGTTACAACCATTAAAAAAGGATTTTCAATCGAGTTAGAAAAGACTGAAACTGGATCTGAATTTCCTGTTGCACCAGTTACGATCAGGCCAATTAATCCCATAAAAAACATAGCTGGTGCTAGTGCAATCCAATAGATGGAACCAGTTAGTAGAGAACCCGATCCTTTTTTGTATTGTCTACTGTAATCCCCAATATTTAACATCAATGTGCTCATTCCACCTAAAAATACGGTTACTCCGCCCCAAAAGGCCAAGCCCCAGGACCCTTCGACATTAATAACATTGCTACTAATTTCAGCTCCATATTTATTAAAGACAGTATAAAACATAAAAGCTAATGAGAGTAAAAGGAATACAGCTCCGATATTTTCTAGCCATTTTATGCCTTTAAACCCATATAAAGCGAGGATGACTTGCAACAATTGAAAAAGGATAAAACAAACGATAATATTATCAAAACCAACAAGCTGTTTAAGTATGACATTAATAGCACCTGCACCAACCCAGCTTTGGAAGCCAAACCATACAAGTGCGGGAACAGCTCGAATAATGCCTGGTATTTTTGCACCCTGTATACCAAATGAACTTCTTAAATGAATCGGATATGGAATTCCATACTTATTCCCTGCTTTCCCATTAAAAAGTAACACAACTGCAATAATTGTTGTCCCTACAAGCAGTGAAACAACCACTTGAAATAAACTCAATACACCCATTAAACTAGAGCCAACTGCAAAGGTGGAGATGGCGACCCCTCCTCCAAGCCACATGCATAAATAAGAAAAACTATCCATTATCCGATTCTCTTGAGGTTGCAAGCTTTCTTGTTCGTTGTTAGTTCCACTCATTCAATCGCCTCCCTAATTTTTATATTTTTTGATAGTGAAATCATAAAAACACATCCATGTTTTTTGAATATTCAAAAAATTAATGATGCGCTTATCTCCTTCGTTACTTAATCGTATAACCGCCATCTACAACGAGTGCACTCCCTGTCATAAAGGATGCTTCATCACTGCATAAAAAGAGAATGGGTCCTGCAATTTCTTCTGGTTTGCCAAGTCTCCCAAGTGGATGCATTAATATCAAGTCGTCCAATGTTCCTTGTGGACCTTTTTTACCGTCGGCAAATTGACGCTGTAAAAGTGGAGTATCAATAGCACCAGGACAAATACTGTTGACGCGAATTCCATACTCAGCAGTTTCCAATGCGAGACTTCGTGAAAAATTTATCACTGCCGCTTTCGATGATGTATAGGCTAAAAAAGATGAAGAGCCCACCATTCCTAATTGTGAAGCTGTATTTACGATAACTCCTTTCGTTTTTTTCAAGTATGGAAGTACTGTTTTCGTAACCAAAAATAGACTTTTGAGATTCGTGTCCATTACTCTGTCCCAGTCTTCCTCCGTCATCTCTTCAATAGGAGAAACAAATTCAATTCCTGCATTGTTTATCAATACATCGATCTTCTCCCATTTCTGAATCACTAATTGAACCGCAGAGTGGATTTGTTCGATTCGACACACATCTACCTCAATTGGGAAATAGGATTCATGAATTTCACTCGTATGTTTTATTTTGTAATCGAAAACCGCCACTTTTGCTCCTTCATCTAGAAATGCCTTGACGGTTGATCGACCAATTCCGGATTCACCACCTGTTACAACCACTACTTTATCTTCAAATTTCATAGAGAATATCCTTTCTTATTTAAATCGATCTCACTTAACTCTTGAATAAGTCATTGTTTCACAATACAATGTGACTTCTATGAGCATTGGTTATCTTTTTGCCCTTTTTCCATACACCCAGCCGCTCAGGTCTTTCTAGCAAAACATTACGTATGGAATTGGTGTTAAATAGAACAACATCTGCCTGGTTATCTATCGCTATTCCATACGATTGAATTCCTAATGCTCTTGCTGCATGAATGGTTGCCATATCTATCAGTTTTTCAGTTTCTTTTAATGTTCCCATTTGTGCGACTTGTGCTAATAATAGGGCTGTATCTAACGGATCTCCCGTTCCAAATGGAGTAAAAGGATTTTGAATATTATTTGTTCCAAAAATAACGTTTACCCCTTCCTCCAAAAGAAGTTTGACTGGTGTTAAACCTCTTCTTACTCTTTCCTTATCCTCTCTGCCATTTAGATATAGATCTGTCGCTGGAAGTGTCATGACATGAATGTCTGCTCTAGCAATCTCTGAGGCTATCCTTCTTGCATCATCGTGCAAAACAGAACCGAGTGATGTCAGATGACCTACAGAAACCCTCCCATCAAGATTATCTTGCAACGTCCGTTTGATAATTTCCAAGATTGTTAAATCTCTTGGATTATCAGAGAAATCAACATGGAAATCGAGTGGTTTATCAAATTTCTCAGCTAAATTAAAGACAAAATCAATATGTTTGATTGGGTCGATATCGTTGTATGGAATGCCTCCAACAATATCTGCTCCCATCAGTAATGATTCTTCCATCAGTTCTGCTGTATGATTTTGTTGAAAGATTCCTTCCTGCGGAAAGACAACTACTTGGAGATCGATCACATCCTTATATCGTTCTTTAAGCTCCAAGAGGACCTCCATACCTTTTAACCCAACAATCGGATCTACCTCTACATGGCACCTCAGGCTTGATACTCCATATGAAATGCAATTTTCCAACACTTTAATGGAACGCTGTCTAATATCCTCACTAGTGAAAGATTTCTTTAATTCCCCTGTATAATGGATAGCCTCCTTCAAATTTGTTGCGTCTCGATCCATTTGTCCAAGTAAATAGGCCTTATCTAAATGAATATGAGGTTCAATCAATCCGGGAAGTAATACGCGACCATCCGCCTCAATTACATTCATTGCATCAGGAATAATCTTGCTTGTACTTGATAAATAAGTAATTTGACCATTGTGTACACCAACATCAACGAAATGTTCACAATGTGGAATCGTTACCTTATGAAACAAAAGATCAAACATATCATCCCTCTTTGTTTTACATTTTTTATAGAAGCCAATTTCTTACGTACAAGAAAATTTGTTTCTCTCTCACTTTTTAAATTTAAACCGTGGTAAGACTGGTAACCACATCATTTTTCAGATGGTAAATTTTTTCGGCCTCATATTATGAATTGGTAGAATATAGTTTCTTTCAATATGAGGTCTAGGCTTTATTCGAACCCACCCCTTTCTTATAATAAATCTTTTGGTATTACTGGTCTTACCAGTACACAGTCATGATTCTCTTACACTTTCTACTTACACAATAACAACTTTCATATTAAAAAACTTATTGTTCGTAAATTTAGCTTACATGGATTATTTAAAGGAAAAATAACCACTAATATGCTTGAACGATCTGGTAAATCGTGAAAAAGAGTAACTAATTTTTGTTTACTTACTCTTTTTCTGGTTTGTGCTTCTAATTAACTTTTAACACCTACCCCGTTAAATTGGTTAACTGGTCTTGATTGGCCAAAATGATCACGAAGTGTACGACCTGAATATTCAGTTCGAAATAATCCCCTCTTTTGTAAAATAGGAATGACCAGTTTCGTAAATTGCTCCATATCCCCAGGTAAATGTGGTGGTAAGAAGTTAAAGCCATCACAAGCTTCATTTGTAAACCATTCTTCCATATGATCAGCAATTTGTTCAGGAGTACCTGCGAATGTATTATGTCCACGCCCGAAAGCAATTGCTTGGATTAATTGTCTAATTGTATAATTTTCCCGTTTTGCTATATCAATCACGACCTTGAATCGTGATTTTCCTCCATTGATTTGATCCATGCTTGGTAATTCAGGAAGCGGACCATCCAATGGATACGTAAATAAATCGACATTAACTACTTTTGACAATGCTTTGAGTGCATATTGAGGAACAATATACTCATTTATTTCTTGCACTTTTTCTTTGGCTTCCGCTTCCGTATTACCAATAACCGGGGCCAAGCCTGGCAAGATACAAAGTTGTTCAGAGGTTCGACCATATTTCCCCATTCTTCCTTTGACATCGGTATAAAACTGTTTTGCATCATGTATATTATCTTGTGCAGTGTAAATCGCTTCAGCATAATGTGCTGCAAATTCTTTCCCATCTTCTGAAGAACCGGCTTGAACGAGAACTGGATATCCTTGAGGTGGTCTTGGGATATCAATTGGTCCACGTACTTTAAAAATTTCTCCGCTATGATTGATTTCTCGGACTTTGCTTGAATCGATGAACGTACCTGCCTCACGATCAAAAATTAACGCGTCATCTTCCCAGCTGTCCCATAATTTTGTCGTAACTTCCAAAAATTCTGTTGCACGAACATAACGTTTACTATGCTCTACATGTTGATCCAACCCAAAATTATTTGCTGAAAGTTCATTACCAGTGGTGACAATATTCCAGCCAGCACGGCCTCGGCTAACATGATCAAGCGAGGCAAACTTTCGCGCTACATGATACGGCTCTTCATAGGTAGTTGACGCGGTTCCGATTAGCCCTATATACTCTGTTACTCCAGCGATAGCTGCAAGTAGAGTGAAAGGTTCATAGAAATTATTAAAGGGTCCAAATTCTATATTAGGGTTAATCGCTAATCCATCTGCAATAAAGATTGAATCATACTTAGCGTCCTCGGCTTGTTTTGCAAGCTTCTGATAATAGCTAATGTCTAGCATATTAGCAGGATCTGTATTCGGATGGCGCCACGCTGCTTCATGATGACCGACTCCCTGGATAAACAAATTAATATGCATCTGTTTTTGTTGTTTACTCATTGATTATTCCTCCCATTCAATTAGAAGTTGTATTCTCGCGATAATTAAAATCATACGATAGATACCATAGAAGATAATGAGTGCTCTTTTTATGTCGAGCACTCTTTCCCATTGTTATTTCTTTTTGATTTCTTCAACATAGAACATACCGTCTACTCGTGGTTCAAATTGAACAGAATCACTTACCGCATAAAAATCCTTCAAGACGTAAATGTAGATATAAGGTAGTTCCTCAGATACAATTTTTTGTACCTCCTGATACTGTTTTGCTCTTTCTTCAGGGTTCATATTTACTGCTGCTTTATCAAGTAAATCATCAACTACAGGATTGTTATAACCAAAACCTTCAGAATTATAGGTTGAATGGAAATGACTCAATGCCAAAGATGGATCGAATAATGTGTTGTTCCAGCTTGTTTGTAAGAGTTCTTCATTTTTGCCCGTTGTTCTTACATCTACATATTGGCTTGCTTCAAGTAATTTAAGATTGACTTTAATACCAACTGCTTCTAGCATCCCTGTTATCATTTGGGCTTGCTCACTATCAGCATACGTACGTCCTTGTGAAGCAGTGTAAGTAATTTCAAGCGGATTACTGTCAATATAGCCAGCCTCTTCAAGAAGCTGTATTGCTTTTTCAGGATCATATCGATTTGTGTCATATAAGCTTTCTTCAAATCCGGCTACTCCTGGTACAACACGCGTTCTTGTGGCAACAGAGCCTGGAGTATATTTATCAATTAATGCTTGATTATCAATTGCATAATCAATGGCTTCGCGAACTTTAGAATCTGATGTTTTAAACTCTTTATTTTGATTGACCATTAACATCATGACACTTGTTTGGTCACCATTAATTACTTCTGTTCTATCATTACTATTCACACGGTCCCAATCTGTTGGCGGGATAGAATTGGCAATTTGAACACCACCTGTTAACACTTCTCCAATTCGTGTCGAAGTCTCAATAATTGTTCTGAATGTGATCGTATCCCAATCAGATACATCGCCTCCAAAATAGTCATTAAATTTCTTCATGACTAAACTCTCACCTTTATTCCATTCAACGAACTCATATGGACCACTGCCGATGGGATGCTTAAGAAACTCTTCCCACCCATTTTCTTCAATGTATTTTTTCGGAAAAATTCCCGCAGCTTCCCTAGCTAATCGATATGGTAAAACGGGGTCTGGCCCATCTGTAACAATGTCAAAATGAGTATCATCGATAATCTTTACTTCTTTAATTGTTTTATAGTTTTGGTATTGTTTTAATGTATTATCTGTTGCCACTCGCTCAAGTGAGAACTTCACATCCTCAGCTGTTAAAGGGTCCCCATTATGAAATTTAATATTTTCCTTCAAAACAAAAGACCATGTGAGATCGTCCTTTAGTTCATATGACTCTAGTAAATGGGGATGAAGTTTACTTTCATTATCCCGTTTAATTAAATAGCTTTGTAAATTCACCATCACACTTTCTGTTGAGACGGCTGTTGTATTATGTGTGTCAAAGGTATCTACGTCCTGGCTTATCGCAATCGTGAGATCATTGCTTTCTTCTGAATTTGTTTTCCCATCACCTGAACTTTCCTCCGTTTGGTTACTACAGGCGGTAACTACCAGCAATTGGATAATCAGTAGTAGGTAAAAAAATAGCTTCATTGTTTTTGTTTTCATCTCCAACCATCCTTTAACCAGATTATTTTGTAAGAATCCTAGTAAGGCTATTCATTTTATTTAATTGTTAGGAACTTGTGGGTAATGACAGGCAACTAATTGTCCACTTTTCGTGACTTCTCTTAACGGGGGTTCATCTTGCATACATGCATCAACCACATATGGACAACGTGTGTTAAAATTACACCCTTTAGGAGGATTGGATGGGCTCGGAATATCACCATTGATCATCACTTGTTTCTGTTCGTTCCGCATTGTGGGATCCGGAATGGGAATAGAGGACAAAAGCCCTTTTGTATACGGATGACCGGGATTTTTAAATAGTTGATCTTTGTTAGCAACTTCAACAATTTTCCCTAAATACATAACGGCTATTCTGTCACTAATATGTTTGACCGCCGGAAGACCATGACCAATAAAAATATAAGTGAGTTTGAATTCCTTTTGCAGGTTGGAGAGTAAATTTAAAATTTGCGATTGAATAGAAACATCAAGGGCAGACACAGCTTCATCACAAACAATCAACTTCGGCTGCAATGCTAGTGCACGAGCGATACCGATACGCTGACGCTGGCCACCACTGAATTCATGTGGAAATCGGTTTTCATATGACGAACTTAATCCGACAATATCCATTAGCTCACGAACCCGTTTTTTTAGTTCTTGCTTATTGCCATTAAAAATATTGTGGGAACGTAATGGCTCAGCAATAATTTCAGAAACTCTTAATCTAGGATTTAATGAAGAAAATGGATCTTGAAACACCATTTGAATGTCCTTTCTTTTTTCCCGCATTTGTTCAGGTGTTAATGTTCTTAAGTCCTTCCCTTCGAATAGGATTTCACCTTCAGTAGCCTCTAGTAATCGAAGAATTGCATTACCTGTTGTGGACTTTCCGCAGCCTGATTCTCCAACAATCCCAAAGGTTTCTCCTCTGTAAACCTTAAAGTTGACACCATCCACTGCTTTTAATTTTTCTTTTTCTTTGCCAAGCCAACCTTTAGAAATCTCATAATGCTTTTTTAGTCCTTTTACCTCTAATAGCGGTTGTTCGATTTCACTCAGACTCGTCAACTATATTCACCTCCTTTTCCTCATGGAGCCAACATCGTACCTTAGATCCTGATGATAGCTTTTGTAGAAAAGGCTCATGATTTACACATTTCTTCATAGCAAATTTACAGCGCGGATGAAATCGACAACCTGTCGGCATTTCTGAGGGACCAGGAACCGTACCAGGTATCGAATCTAATAGTTCCTTTGTGTCCGTTATTTTTGGTGTGCTATTTATTAATCCAAGCGTATATGGATGTTTTGGAGATTTAAATAAGTCAAAAACATTCCCTTCCTCAATCACTTGACCCGCATACATGACTAATACTCTGTCTGCTAATTCAGCTATAACACCTAGGTCATGTGAAATAATCATGACAGAGGTATTTATATCCATTCTTAGATTTTTCATTAACGATAGGATTTGGGCTTGAATTGTCACATCTAATGCTGTTGTTGGTTCATCGGCAATCAGTAGCTTAGGATTACAAGACAGCGCTATTGCAATCATCACACGTTGCCTCATACCTCCACTTAATTCATGCGGATAAGCGTTATACAACTCTTCTGCTCGAGCAATCCCTACTTTCTTTAACATTTTAATGCTTTTTTGCTTTGCCATCCTTTTATTCATCGATTGATGAAGTATGATATTTTCGGAAATTTGATAACCTATTTTAAGTAATGGATTTAGCGAAGTAACTGGTTCTTGAAAAATCATTGAAATTGAGTTTCCTTGTAGTTTTCTTAGCTCCTTTTTCGAAATTTTTGTCAAGTCCTTCCCTTCGAATAAAATCTCGCCTCCTACAATTTCTCCGGGTTCATCGACTAAGCCCATAACAGAATAAGACGTTACACTTTTTCCTGAACCGGACTCTCCTACAATACCGAGTACTTCTCCATGTTCAATCGTAAACGACACTCCATCAACAGAACGAGTTACTCCCCTATCTGTCATAAAATAGGTTTTTAACTCTTTCACTTCCAGCAGTTTTTCCTGTAAAGTCAATGAACTCCCTCCTTACTCGTTCCAAAATGGTCCCTTAAATATTCTTTAAGACTTTGTGCGCGGATCAAATAGATCTCTTAGCCAATCACCAAGAAAAATAATTCCTAATACAGTTAGTGAAATAGCTATCCCTGGAAAAGTTGAAATCCACCAGCTTGTTGCAATATGGTCTCTCCCTTCGTTAAGCATATACCCCCATGAAACGATTGGCGGTTGAACACCCAAACCTAAAAAACTGAGGGAGGCTTCCAACACAATATTGCCACCTACTGTTAAAGTTGAAATGACAATACAAATGGATACAATATTGGGAAGGATATGTTTAAACATGATCGTCCGATCCTTTGTACCAATCGAACGCGCTGCTTTTACATAATCAAGCTGTTTAATTTTCAAAACTTCACCTCGAACTAGACGTGTATACGCTGTCCACTCAGTAAAGCCCAGAACAAGAATTAATGTGGTGACACTTGATCCAAATACTCCTATTATGACAAGCATTAGCAAGATGCCCGGTATAGCCATTTTGGCATCAACCACACGCATAATGACATGATCAAACCATTTACCACCATAAAAACCGCAAATGACACCGAGAGATATTCCAATTACACCCGCGATTAAAACGGAAGCAACACTTACAAGTAGAGATATTTGCGTGCCATAAATAATCCGGCTTAACAAATCCCTACCAAGATTATCTGTCCCTAAAATATGTTCTGTTGACCCATTCTCCATCCAAAAAGGAGGTGCAAGGGTATTTCTTGCGTCCATATCAGTTGGATCATGTGGTGCAAGATATGGGGCAAAGATAGCTGTCAAAATCACCATCCATACAATGATTAATCCTGCAGTACCTGTTTTGCTGAATAGAAGAATATGTTTCCAACGTCTAAACAAATCAGATCGCTTTTTTTCGATATGCTGTTTTTTATTTGCTACCTCATTCACTCGAATTTCAATGGTCATTCACTACACCTCCTAGTACTTAATCCGTGGATCTGTTAGACGATAGGTAATATCCGCTAAAAAATTCATTAATAGAATGGCGAAGGCACTTACAAATACGACTGCTTGAACAACCGCCATATCCCTGACACTGATTGCCTTTACTAATAACTGACCCATCCCTGGCCAGGCAAAGACGGTTTCTGTTATCACAGCACCCCCGACAATCCCTGAAATTTGAGCTGCCATAATTGTTATAACTGGAATTAAACAATTTCGAAAAGCGTGTCGAATGATAACAAAATGACCCGGAATTCCTTTGCTTTTGGCTGTACGTACATAATCTTGATTCAATACATCTAACATGCTGGAACGAATGAGCCTGGTTATCTCTGCAGCAGCACTGCTCCCAAGTGTTATGGCTGGCAAAATTAAATGTTTCCAAGATCCATCACCAGAGACGGGAAACATCCCCAATATAATGGAAAAGACTAAGATAAGCATGATACCCTGCCAAAAATTTGGAATCGCCTTTCCTGCAACTGAAAATCCAGAAATGATCAAATCAATATACGAATTTCTTTTAATGGCTGATAAGATTCCCAAAGGAACCGATAGTAAAATGGCAAAGATCATCGAAACAGATCCTAACAATATTGTCGCTGGTAAACGGTCTAAAACAATGGATAGTGCTTCTTCCTGATACACATATGAAGTACCGAAATCTCCTTGAATCATATTCATTAAGTAGATTCCATACTGAACGTAGAATGGTTCATTTAATCCCAACGACTCTCGTAATTCTTCAATTTGTTGCGGGGTTGCATTATCAGAGATTAATAGTGCTACTGGATCTCCGGATAAATAAATTAATACAAAGACGACAAACGAAATGATTAATAGAACTGGAATGAATTGAAGTAAATACTTAATGATGTAATTTCTCATCCTCTCACCCTCCCTTTAGATATTGGTTGTTATCATTGTTATAAAAAATGTGAGAACGATTCCATGATGATAAATATGACGGTTACCTTACTACCTACCTTCTTAAAAAAATAAAATCAGGAAGCTCCTTGTCTATATTTCTAACCTGGGCTGTTTGTTGATAGTCCAAAAGTTCTTGATTAGCTCGCATTTTTTCTGAATATTAAGACTATTTAAGAGGTGGTCTTACCATTTGGACTATCTTCACCACTTTCTACTTTTATATTATCTTTGTTGCTAGCTACTTTCTCTCATTTCGTAAGAGAACCTTACGTGGTTTATTCCTTCATAAAAAAACCACTTACCCTTATAAGACTTGCTTACCTTCCTTTCCTATTTACATATTTTAGTGGAATACGAGATGCCAAATCTTCGAGAGCGATTTCTTTAAATTACTCACACGAAACCGAGTAAGATTGTTGCATCAAATCAAAAAGCGTGAGGATCCACAGTAGATCCTCACGCTTTTATATGAATTATCACCAAATAAACATCATTTTTTTAGAAAAGACTCGCCCTAAAATACCATTTTGAATGTGTTGTGTTGATAAAAAGGTAACTTAAATATCAAGTGTACGAGTACCAAGCCATTTCAGGATCTCTATGTGAAAAGAACAGACCTTCTTTCGTATCTAATGCAGCAATTTTCTCCATATCTTCCTGACTTAGTTCAAAGTCAAAATAGTGAAGTTCTCAATGATTCTTTGCTTACGAACAGACTTCGGAATCGCCATGACTCCTCTTTGTGTTAACCATCGTAAAATAACCTGGGCAACGGATTTATTACGCTTTCCGGCTATTGATACTAACATTTCGTTCTGAAACATGTTATTTTTCCCTTCAGCAATTGGTCCCCAAGACTCGATTTGGACATTGTACTCATTCATAAATTTATGACTTTCTATTTGCTGGCAGAAAGGATGTGTTTCAACTTGATTTACGGCAGGAACTACTTTATTATGAATGATCAAATCCACTAGACGGTCACTATAGAAGTTACTAACTCCAAAACACCCGGATTTTTCCTTGCGCGTACAACTCCTCCATTGCGCGCCAAGAACCATGTACATCACCGTATGGTTGATGAATTAAATATAAATCAAGGTATTCCAATTGCAGTCTTTCCAGTGATTTTTCGAATGCTTTCTTTGTGCTCTCATAACCTGTATTCTGAACCCGTAATTTCGTCGTAATAAATAATTCCTCTCTTGGCACACCACACCGCTTATTAGCTCTTCCGACTGCTTCTTCATTAAGATAAGAGGCAGCCGTATCGATTAGACGATAGCCTGCCATAATCGCGTCATGAACAGCTTGTTCACATTCTTTTTCAGAGCCAGTTACCCATGCTAGTGCAATTTGAGCTGGTTTTACTTCTTTTTCTTCAGCAATCGTTTTTATCAAATCTACCAAAACTTGATTAGCTTCAATATGGTCCATAACAATGGCTCATCCACATGCATCAAAGTCCAATAACAGGGACTTCCAGATCACTATTTCCTAATTTACGTTTTTGCATTTTTTATTCATTTTTCCCTTTAAATATTTTGTTCCACATCGTTAGAGACAAACATTAGACAACGGGTAGAATATAAATAACTCAATATCTTTATTATCCAATAAATGAAAATTCAAGTGGTATCACATTAATATCAAATGCTTGCCTATTCTTATCAAAGTCTCCACGATGTTTAGGTCTTTGTAAATCATAAACTATCAAAACATCATCCCACGTTCCTTTTTCAAAAAATAGGTACTGAAAAATGACAAATAAAGATCCACACCTATTTCTTATAGGTGTGGATCTTTATTTGAAATTACCCTACAAGTTTTTTACAAACACTCCAACCGGATTTTTCTACCATTTTACTGTAAAAATGATGATCCAATTCA
>Ga0180217_1001729_pt1 | contig 22386 bp, 18 predicted proteins | sample eDN3rd37CBELigOP_FD_128521 | JGI IMG/M metagenome (GOLD analysis project Ga0180217, IMG submission 128521) | Enriched Organic Plus compost microbial communities from Emeryville, California, USA - eDNA 3rd pass 37_C BE-Lig OP (version 2) (version 2) ... | reverse complement strand
CTCGTGCCGTGCGGCAGCTGGTGGTCGAGGCTGGCGCAGAGATCGTTCCGATGCCCACCCTCGTCGCCCGACGCGACCGCGGCTGAAAGATCCCACAATGACGTATGGTTTCCGCATCCTTCCCATCACGCGCCGCGTCAGCACCGATCTGGTCGCCGCGTTCCGCGCCCTGCCTGTGGCGAATGTCAGCGACTGCATGTCGCGGATCGTGGCCGGTGGACCGACATTGCGGCCCATGCATGCGGGGGGCGTCATGGCCGGCCCTGCCTTCACCGTCCGCACGCGGCCCGGCGACAACCTGATGGTGCACAAGGCGCTGGACCTGGCCGAGCCCGGCGACATCGTCGTGGTGGACGCGGGCGGGGACCTGACCAATGCCATCATCGGAGAGCTGATGCTCGCCCATGCCGAGCAGCGGGGGCTCTGCGGCATCGTCATCCACGGGGCGGTGCGCGATTCCGGCGCGATCGCGAAGGGCAGCTTCCCGGTCTATGCGGCAGGGGTGACGCATCGTGGCCCCTACAAGGACGGACCGGGCGAGATCAACGTGCCGGTCTCCCTCGGTGGTATGGTGGTGAACCCGGGCGATCTGATGCTGGGCGACGGGGATGGGCTCCTCGCCCTGCCGCTCGAGGAGGCGCCGGCCATCCTCGAGGCCGCCCGCGCCAAGCACGCGGCAGAGGAGCGCCAGATGGAGGCGATCCGCACCGGGCGCAGCGATCGCGCCTGGGTGGACGCCACGCTGAAGCGGCTGGGTGTCATCTGAGCCGCGCGGCCCGTTCGCGAGGCCGGTCGGCGCCGGCCTTGGGACGGCGTTACGTCACCGCATGGGAGTGCCGTCCAGCGCCAGATCCGTGACGAACATGTGGCCTGCACTGTGCGTGAACATCTCCGGGATGCGCGCTGCCATTGCCACGGCCTGAGGCGTGACGCCGCAGCCCCAGAAGACCGGGGTCTGACCTTCGGAGATGCCGTCGAACTTCACGAATTCCGGCCGCGACAGATCGGTAATGCCGATCTGTGTGGGATCGCCGATGTGGACGGGCGATCCATGCGCCAGGGGATAACGGCTCGTCACCTCCACGGCTCGCACCACCATCGCGGTCGGAACCGGGCGCATCGTGACCACCATCGGACCCGCGAAGGGACCGGCCGGGATGCAGGGGATGGAGGAACGGTAGGTGGCGACGCGGCTCGTCGTATCCCGCAGATGCGCCATCGGGATGCCGGCATTGTCCAGCGCTTCATCGAAGGACAGGCTGCAGCCGAGCAGGAAGCCGACATGATCGGCAGTCCAGACATCCTTCAGGTCGGGCACCTCGGCCACCAGCTCTCCGTTCCGGTAGATGCGGTAGGAGGACAGGTCGGTCCGCAGGTCCGCACCCGGTGCCGCCCGCGTCGGCTCGGCACTGCCGGGATCGGTGACGTCGATCACCGGACAGGGACGCGGGTTGCGCAGGCAGAATCGCAGGAAGTCGAAGGCGTAGCGCTGCGGCAGCACGACGAGGTTGGCCTGCAGCCGCCCGCGCGCCGCGCCATGGGTGGTGCCGGTCCAGTCGCGCGCGCGGATGGCCTGGCGCACCGCGGCGGGCGACCAGCCGGCCAGGTCGGTCCGCCGGATCGGATTCACCCGGATGGCACTCTGCAAGGTCATGACGGTCTCCATCGGTGAGGGGCGGGTCCGCCGGGGCGGCCTGTCACAGGCTGAGGTCCAGCCTGCGGATCTGCGCACCGGTCGCCTCGTACTCCTGCCGCAGCCGGGCGGTGTAGGCGGCGGATCCCTCGAAGGCCGAGACGGAATAGAAGCGCTGGAGCAGCATGTTCCAGGCTGGCGTCGCGAGCAGGTCCTGCAGCAGCGCCTCCCATCGGGACACCACCGCGGCCGGTAGCCCTGCCGGTCCGCCCAGGCCGAAGGCTGTCTGCAGGGGCAGGGGGTAGCCGAGTTCCCCGAAGGTCGGCAGGGCTTCCATGCCCGGCAGGCGATCCGTGCCCATCTCCGCCAGCAGGCGGACCTTCCCTGCGCTGAGCAGGTTCGGGTAGTCGGTCGAGACGGCCATGTCGATCGTGCCGTTCAGCAGGGAGGTGAGCGCATCCGCCATGCTGCCGAAGGGCACGTAGGTGGTCTCGAGGCCGAGCTGGGCGAAGGCGGCCTGCGTGGCGATGCGCGGGCCACCCTGCGGGGCCGCCGTGGTCCAGCGCAGGTCTCCAGGCCTTTCCCTCGCGAAGTCGAGCACGTCCTGCCAACTGGCGAAGCGGCTTTCCGCCAGCACGTAGGCAGGCGTCGGGGAGGCCGCGTAGCGCGCGATGAAGGTGAAGTCCCGCAGCGGATCATACGGAAGGTGCTGCAGGTGCGGCGCGATGGTGAACGGGCTGCCGCTGACGATCGTCAGCGTGTAGCCATCGGGCCGGGCCTGCGCGACGCGGCCGGCGGCGATGGTCGCCCCTGCGCCGGGGCGGTTCTCCACGACCACGGGAACGCCGAGCCGTTCCTGCGCGAAATCAGCGATCTGCCGGGCCGTCGCATCGGTGGTTCCCCCGGCGGAGAAGCCGACGACGATGGTGACGGGCCGGCTGGGATAGCCGCCCTGTGTCCCCGCGATGCCGGGCATGGTGAGCCCGGCAGGCAGGAGCGCGAGAAGCGATCGGCGTAGCATCATGTTGCACCTCATGTGCCGTGAAGGCCGCACGATCTGGCGCTGCGCGGTCTCGGTGCCGCTTGAGCGGACTCCCTGCCGCCTGTCCTTCGGCGGGGCGGCATGGGGATCAGTCGAGGGTGATGCCGGTGGTCGCGACGAGGCGGCGATAGGCTTCCACCTCGGCGCGCAGGAAGCTCGCGGCCTTTTCGGGCGACGTGCTCATCAGCTCCAGCCCCATGGTCGTCAGGCGGGTGCTGATGGCCGGATCGCGAAGGATCTCGCGGACTTCCCGGTTCAGGCGGTTGATGATCGCGGGCGGCGTGCCGGTGGGGGCGACGAGACCGATGTAGCCGCGCGACACGTAGCCAGGCAGCACGGTCTCGGCGACGGTCGGCAGGTCCGGCATCGTCGCGAGGCGCCGTTCCGTGGTGGCGGCGAGCGCACGAAGCTGATTGGCGCGAAGCGGCTCGACCAGGGTCGGCGTGGTCTCGAACATGACCTGGACATGGCCGGCGATCAGGTCGCTGAGTGCCGGCGCTGCGCCGCGGTAGGGCACATGGATCATGTCCAGGTCGGCCTGGCGGCGGAACAGCTCGCCCGCCATGTGCTCGGCCGAACCGGGCCCGGCGGAACCGTAGCTCAGCTTACCGGGGTTGGCGCGGGCGTAATCCACCAGTTCCTGCATGCTGTGCACCGGAAGCGCCGGATGGACCACGACGAGGTTGGGCTGCAGCCCGATCAGCGCGATCGCCGCGAAGTCCCGCACGGGATCGTAGGGAAGGTTGCGGTATAGCGCCGCATTGGCGCCCAGCGATCCCGCCCCGCCCATGAAGAGCGTGTAGCCGTCCGGCGTCGCCCGTGCCGCATATTCCGCGCCGATGTTGCCCCCGGCGCCCGTGCGGTTCTCGACGATTACGGGCCGGCCGAGGCGAGGCGACAAGGCTTCGCCGATGATGCGCGTGACGATGTCGACGCTGCCGCCGGCGGAGAAGGCGACGATGATGCGCACGGGGCGCTCCGGGTAATCGGCCGCCCGGGCGGGCTGATGGATCCACAGACCGAACATCATGAAAAGCAGCGGAAGCAGCCGCATGTTCGCCGTCCTTCAAGGCGCGCCCACTGCGATCAGGCGCGGCGGAAAGCGTTGCACGGGCGTGGCTCGCTTGGCTCAGACCAACTTGATGTTGGACCATAACATCGGGTTATCCACGCTTTCCGCTTCGTGCACGGCCGGAGGTCCCCTCCCCTCCCGCGTCCCAGCCCGCCGCCGCCAGCAAGGCCCGCAATTCCTGACGCAATCGCCGCACTGCCACCGGCAGCCCCGTGCGCCGGGAGGTGAGGAGATACACGTCGAAGGTGATGGCGGGCCGGAAGGGAATGGAAACCAGCCGGCCCGAATGGCCGCGCAGCGCGCATCCATCCACCAGCGCGACGCCGAGACCGGCTTCGGCCAGTGCCATGGCGCTCGTCACGAAACGCGCGCGGGCCGCTGCGGCCGCATCCGGCATCTGGCCGTCGAATGCCTGCCTGAGCGCGCGTCCATGTGGCGTCTCCGGGTCGAAGAGCACCATCTCGTGCCGTCGGAGATCCTGCACCGTCACCGTTTCAAGACGGGTCAGGGCATGGTCGGGCGGCATCACGCAGAACATGGGCACGCGGCCGATCAACTCGCACCTGACCGCTGGGTGGTCGAAGCCGTGCAGGCCAACGATGGCGTCGCCCTTGCGGTCCAGGAGGTAATCGAGGATCCCCGGCAGCGGCAGGGTGTCGATCCGCATGGACACGGTTGGCAGGGCGCGCCGGACCGCGGCCATGGCCTGTGCGACTGGCCAGGCCGCGACGCTGCCGCCCGAGCCGACGGCGAGGGTCGCCCCCTCGGCGCGGGACAAGCGACGCGCCGCATCCTGCAGCCCGTCCACCTGCGCGTACACCCGCGCCGCGCGCTCGTGCAGTACCTCGGCCTCTGGCGTCGGCACAAGGCGGCCGGAGGCGCGCTGGAACAGCTCCACGCCCAGCCTTCCCTCCATGTGGCGCAGCATCCGGCTCAGGCCCGGCTGGGATACGTTCAGCAGGCGCGCCGCGCCCGAGACGGTCCGGGCCTCCATCACGGCCCAGAACACTTCGATCTGCCGCAGGCTGAGAGGAGCGCGCGCCGGCACCGACCCGGATGCCGGCGCAGGGGCCGGGCGGTCGCGCGGGCTTGCGCGCGCCGGCCTGCCCATCAATCGGCCCGGATGCCGGCTTCGCGGATCACCTTGCCCCAGGTGATGCGGTCGGCGGCGACCTCCTGGCGCATCCGCTCGGTGGGCCCGGCGGTGATTTCCAGGAACATCGTCTTCTCCATCCGGTCGCGCACCTCCGGTCGGTTCATGAACTCCACCAGCGTGCGGTTCCAGAAGGCCACCCACTCCGCCGGCATGCGCTCCGGCGCAACAATGCCGTAGCTGGCCGCACCGGAGAAGCCGGGCAACTCCTGCGCCACAGTGGCCACGTCGGGAAGATGGCGGTTCGGCTGCTCGGCCGCGACGGCCAGGGCTCGCATCCGCCCGTCGCGGATGAAGCCCAGCACCTCGGGCAGCAGGGCGAAGTAGAGGTCCACATTGCCGCCCATCAGGTCCGTAAGGGCGGGTGCCCCGCTGCGATAGGCCACCTGCACCATCTCGATCTCCGCCTCGCGTTCCAACCGCGCCGCGACGAGGTGCGTAGTGGTACCGTTGCCTGAATGGCCGATGCTGACACGGCCCGGGTTGGCGCGGGCAAAGCGCAGCAGCCCCGGCAGGTCCCGGTGCGGGGTGTGCGTGCCGGCCACCAGCACCAGCGGCACCCGGAACAACCCGACGACGGGCTGGAGCTGGGTGTCGGGATCGATGGGCGGCACCATGCCGGGAAGTATCGGCGCCGTCGCAAGGGTGGCGATCGGCGCGATCCCCAGCGTATGTCCGTCCGGCGCCGCATTGGCCACCACCTGCAGGCCGATGAAGAAGGCCCCGCCGCTGCGGTTCTCGACCACGATGGGCTGCCCCAGGGAAGGGCCGAGCCCCTGCGCGACCAGCCGTGCCACGGCGTCGATCGTGCCGCCCGGCGCGACGGGCGCGATCAGGCGCACCTCATGCGTCAGCGTCACAGCCTGCGCCCGTGCACTGCGGCCTGCCACCATGCCGGACAGGGCGGCCAGCCCGCCTGCCATCACGTCCCTTCGACGCATCATGCCTTCTCGCTCCAAGATATGCTTCGCCGCGTGGCTTCGTCTGGCGCTCCGGCGCGGTGCCGTCTTTTGCGGCGCTTCCGCTCCGTCCGCTCCGGCCTCTATCCGGTGTTCAGGGCAGCGGAGCGTTCCGGCCATGACGCCGCGCCGTCAGACGCCGGCCCGTAGCCGCCGCCGCCCGGGGTGCGGATCACCAGGCGGTCGCCCGGCCGGAGGGGCAGCACCTCGCGGATGTCGATCGGTGCGCCATTCAGCAGGATCTCGCCCGTCGCCCCCGCGCCGCCGCCGAACAGTCCATGCGCGGGCGTGCGCGTGCGCTCGGCGTTGAAGCCGATGAGGTAGGGACCGCCCTCCAGCAGCTCGACCTCCAGCTCCAACCCGTCGCCGCCGCGGTGGCGTCCCGCACCGCCAGAGCCCCGTCGCAGCCGCTTCGCCAGCACACGGACCGGGGCCGCCTGCTCGATCACCTCCACCGGCGCGCCGGAGATGTTGGAGGGCCAGCTCGTCGCGCTCAGCCCATCGCGGGTGGCGGAGGCACCCATGCCGCCGTTGAAGAAGGTCTTGAGCGCGAAGCCGCGGCCCTGGGCGTCGCAACCGCGCAGCAGGAAGCTCCACATGGGCGAGCCGACGCCGGCGATCACCTTGTCGGGCATCGAGGGTGCGAGCGCGGCAAGCACCAGCCCGGGCAGGTAATGCCCGACCAGCGCGCGGTTGCCACCCGAATACGGTCGCGTGTGGTTGAGGATCGAGCCCTCCGGCGCCAGCACGTGCAGGGCGCGATGCGAGCCCTCGTTGTTCGGGCTGTCCGGATCCAGCAGGCATTTCAGCGCGTAGACGGTAAACGCGTGAGTATAGCAGTAGGCGACGTTCAGGGCGGCCGGGATCTGCGCCGAGCTGCCGGCATAGTCCACCGTCACCCTATCCCCGGTCACGGTCACCGCGGCCTTCAACTGGACAGGCTGATCCATTCCATCCGTGGCCTGCTCGGCGCGGAAGGTGCCGGGCTTCAGCCGCGTGATGGCGGCACGCGTCGTGCGCTCCGTGCGGGCGAAGGAGTCCTCGGCGAAGGCGTCGAGGTTGGGCAGGCCCCATTCGTCCAGCACCACTTCCAGCCGCCGGCGCACCAGGTCCAACGCAGCGACTTGGCCCAGCAGGTCGCCCAGTACCTGCTCGGGCGCGCGCACATTGGCGCGGATCACGTCCATCAGCGTCTCATCGATCTGCCCGGCGCGAATCAGCTTGCGCGTCGGGATTTGCAGCCCCTCCTCGTACACGTCCGGGATCTTCTGGGCGCCCGAGCGGCCGCCGATATCGGCCGCATGCGCCGTGCTGGCGGCGAAGGCGACCAGCCGCCCATCCCGGAACAGCGGCATGGCCAGGCTGATATCGGCCAGGTGGCCGGTGCCGAACCAGGGGTCGTTGGTCACCAGCACATCGCCCGGCTGCAGCGTCTCGGGCGGGAAGCGGTCGAGGAAGTGCTTCACCGTGCGCGGCAGGCTGCCGATGAAGACCGGGATGCTCTTGGTGCCCTGCGCAAGCAGCCGTCCGTGCTGGTCGGTCAGCACCACGGAGAAGTCGTCCGACTCACGCACCACGGTGGAGAAGGAGCTACGCACCAGCGCCGCCGAGGCCTCGTCCACCACGCCGATCAGCCGCTGCCACAGCAGGCCGGCGCCGACATTGTCCAGCCCGCGGCCGGCGGCCTCGGCGCGGGCCAGGGTGACGATGCCCAGACCGTGCGGGTCCAGGCGCAGCACGTCGCCGGGGCCGAGCACCAGGGTCGAGCCGGGCTGCTGCACCAGCGCCGGCCCCGCGAGCTCGTCGCCGGGCGCCAGGGACTCCCAGCGGATCTGCATCGCCTGCATCTCCACCGCGGCGGCACCGTGGCGCATGATTCGGCGCGCTGGAGCCTCGTTTCCGGCCCGGGCAGCGCCTCCGGCTCGCAGGGCGCGGCCCTCCTCCTCCAGCGCGATGATGCCGGTGGCGCGCAGGCTCACCACCTCGATGCCAGCCCAGTCCACCAGGCGGCCGAAGATCCTGCGGTACTGCACCTCGAATCCCTTGCGCAGGGCGGCGGCCGCTTCTGCTTCGTCGCGTGGCGGAGCGCCGGGCAGTACGACCTCCACCTCGAATCCCTGGCCGGCGTAGCGCATATCCGCCTTCCACTCGGCCACAAGCGGCCGTCCCTCCAGCCCCAGGGCGCGGGCGGCGGCGCAGAGCTCGGCCTCCAGCGCTACGAAGCCGTCCCGCAACCCGCCCTCCTCCAGGGCGCGGCCGAGGAAGCGCTGGCGATCCACCCGCGCGGCGGCGAGGGTGAGGCCGATGGCCGACGCGACGCCGGCGGCCGGTGGGCAGAGCAGCGTGCGGATGCCCAGCTTGCGCGCGACATTGGCGCCGTGGATCGGCCCGCCGCCACCGGTGACGACCAGGGCGAGCCGCGCAGGATCGGTGCCGCGCTCCGCCGCGTGCACCCGCGCGGCGGCAGCCATGTTCTCATTCGCTAGGTCGTGGATGCCGGCCGCAGCCGCGGCGGGGGTCAGGGACAGCTCCCGCGCCAGCGCGCCCAGCACGCGATCGCCGGCCTCCGGGCGCAGGGTGATATCGCCACCGGCGAAATAGGCGGGGTCGAGGTAGCCCAGATGCAGGTTGGCATCCGTCAGCGTTGGCGCCGTGCCACCGCGGCCGTAGCAGGCGGGGCCAGGGACTGAGGCCGCGCTGTGCGGGCCCACCTTGAGCAGTCCGAGCTGGTCCTTTGCTGCGATGGAGCCGCCGCCGGCGCCGATCTCGATCAGGTCAACGGTGGGGATGCGGATGGGCAGGCCGCTCTCGGGCACGAAGCGCTTCTCGCGCGCCGCCTCGAAGCGGTGCACCACCACGGGGCGGCCCCCCTCCACCGTGCACAGCTTGGCTGTGGTTCCGCCGAGGTCCAGCGCCATCAGCCCCTCGATGCCCGCCTGGCGCGCGAAGTGCGCGGCGGCCAGCGCCCCGGCCGCCGGTCCGGATTCGAGCAGCTGGATCGGTGCCGTCATCGCCTCGGCGACGGAGGTGAGGCCGCCATTGGAGAGCATGACGAAGACCGGCGCTGCGATGCCCACTGCGCGCAGCCCTGCCTCGAAGCGGGTAAGATAGCGGTCGGCCAGGGGGCGGATATAGGCGTTGGCGACGGTGGTGGTCGCGCGCTCGTATTCGCGGATCTCGTTGGCCACGCGGTGGGAGAGCGAGAGCGGCAGGTCCGGCAGCGCAGCGGCGATCGCCTGCGCCGCCGCCGCTTCGTGCACGCCGCTGACGAAGGCATTGACGAAACACAGCGCGAGGCTTTCGCAGCCTGCGTCGGCCGCCTGCCGTGCCGCCGCCACCGCCCCGGGGATGTCGAGCGGCGTCACCACGCCCCCCTGCGCGTCAAGGCGCTCCTCCACCTCGAAGCAGTCGCGCGCGTCGCAGAGCGGGGCTGGCAGGGTGAGGCCCAGGTCGTAGAGCTCGTACTTGCGCTCGCGACCGATGAGTATGACGTCGCCGAAGCCCCGGGTGGTCAGCAGGCAGACGCGGGCGCCGCGCCGTTCCACCAATGCGTTGGCGAACAGCGTGGTGGCGTGCACCACGCGCGCGATGTCGCCGGGCGCGACGCCGTGGCGGGCACGCAGCACGGCGACGCCGCGTGCCACTGCCTCGTTCGGGTCTTGCGGGGTGGTCAGCTCCTTGTGGGACAGCACCTCCCCGGCCTCGCGGTCCAGCAGCACGATGTCCGTGAAGGTACCGCCGATATCGATGCCCAGGACGAAGCGCATGCGCGAGGTGCCTTCCAGATGCCGGCGGCAGGGTGGGTCGGACGGTGCGCCCCGTCGAATATCAACATGGCCGGAAAGCAGAACATCATGTTATGGCTTGGCGCTCACTGTCAGGGCGTCATCCCCGGATGCAGAAGGCTGCTTGCGGTCGGCCTCCTCCCGCTGCCTTGGGCGACGCCGGCATCAGCAGCCATGCTTTCAGGCGGACAGCTCGCTCGCCATCACCACCCAGTCCGCCTGCCGGCCCAGCAGCACCCGTCCGGCACTCGCTTCCAGCGCCGCGACGAACTGGTCGCACAAGGCGCCGATGGAGACTTGGCCGAGGCCCGCCTTCTGCCGACGGACCGTCTCCAGCAGGAAGTCGACCGTCCCCTCGAACCCCTCGACGCTGAGGGTCGGCGTGCCCCCGATGCGGCGATCGGCCCCCCTTTCCTGCCCTTTGGGTATTCCCAGGGCTCCCTCTCGACCTCGGCTGTCAAGGCTGGCTCAGCCATCCTCCAGTCGTTAACGGCCCGGTCGTAGCTCCGGGGTCCGGCCGGGCCAGGCGCGAAGCAAGCGCCGCAACGGCTGCCGGGGCGGCCAGTCGGCGGACCAGAACTCCATCTCCATCTGGTTCATCTTCCGGTGGCAGCGGTCGCGCTTCACCGGCAACTCACGCATATGGCGGAGCGCCCGTGCGGTGACCCAATGCACCCAAAGCCAGATCTGAGCCTTCGGATCATCGGGCCCGAGTTGCAGGATGCCCCCCGGGATGGGCAGCAGGCGCTGCAAGTCGAAGGGGCAGCTGCGGTCCGTCGCTCCTCCACCGCTCGCACTGGGCATGAGAGCGGATTCAGCCCCCGCGGAATGCCGATGCTGGCCCCCCTCCCTTTCCTGGTCGCGTTTGGAGCGCGGGATGAACATCGTCGTCCCCTCCGCGATGAAGCGCAGATGCTCGCGGTCGATTGCCACAAGCTCGCAGTGCTGCAGCGCACCAGCAAAGTCTGTCAGAAACAGCGCCCGGTCGCGCAGGCCAGCGAGATCGGTGCCGCAGGCGTTGAGCAGCCGCTTGACCTCGGCCGAGGCTATGTCCCGCTCCAAGCAGCCCCCATCCAGAACCGCCGCCGTGGCGGAGTCTGCCCCGAACGTCCCGCCGGTCGCTGGTGAACCTAATTTCGCCGCAGACCTGCGCGGGACGCCGAAGGTGCCGGCCGTGGCAGCGGTGACCTATTGGGTGGGCTCCAGCCGGGGCAACGCCGCGAAGGACATGCGGCGTCCCGGCAACACCTAGCCAGCAAAGTGCCGGCTCCAGAACATGTGCCTTGGCGTGGCGGTTCAATGGTGCATGCCCGGAGTTGGAGTCCGGAGGGCGGACAACCCACGGGCTACCAGCAGACCAGGGGCCGAGCATGTTGGAACGGGAGGAGGCGGCGAGGCTTCGCCGCCTGGCGGAGGAGTGCCGCCGGCTGGCGCAGACCATGAGTCTGCGCAAGCATGCACAGATGCTGCTGGACATGGCTCAACAGTATGAGGCCGAGGCCCAGGGCCTGGAGGTGCGGGCCGCCACGGAGGCAGGGGCAGCTATAGAGCGCCACAAGAGCCCATCGGACCCCTAGACGCTTTGTTCTTGCCTTGTTCCGAACTCCGAGTCTGGAGGACGCAGCATGGCAGAGATCCCCCGACCTGGTCGAAGCAGCGCCGCCGCGGCGAGGGCGCAGTCTTGCTGGCCGACTGGCTTGGTGGCCCGCTGTACGCGTGGAATGCACGCCCTGCGGCAGGGCCGGGCGCTATACGCTGGTTCGGCTGGTGGAGCGGTACGGACCTGCGGCCGGAATGCCTGCGGTGCTGGATGCGATCACTTGACCAGCCCCCAACCGAGTGGTCCGAGCGGAATTGCGGTGGGCAACTTGAGTGCTCGGCTGCGCGGCGCCTCCTGGGCCTGAACTGCGGGCCTTCGGCATCGGGCCTTCTGTAGCGTTTCCGGGGCCGGTGGCCTCCAGCCCAGCGCTGAATGCTGCCTCTCCTTGTTGTGCGACGCACAGGAGCCCGCCATCCCGGCGCAGCACTGGCCGTCGATGCGCTGCACCCCCTGCAGCGGGACGGCGTGGTGGGGCACCGCCCATCCGTCCGAGCCATGGCGCTGTGCCACTTGCGGTCCGGGCGATACAGGCTTCCTGCTGCATGCCGCCCAGGAGACACATGCCGCCCTAATCGCGCCCGACCCCGAGCTTGTCGCCGAACGCGAGGAGGTGGCCTCCGCACTGGCCGGCGAGGAGGCGGACACCTTAGGAGAGCCGGTGCCAGAGGACGAGCACTGAGCAGCGGTGGATGCGCTGTTGGGTACCTCTCGCATCCACTCTTCCGCGCGGACCGACCAAGCGAGCCGGCCGCCACCGGACGTTTGGCGCAACGGGTATGTACGACATCAGCACGTGGGCGGACTGTGGTGGGCGCCCAGGCATCCGACAACGGACGTCACCAGCCTCAGTCGAGGCGGCGGATGCGCGGCATGAGCAGCGTCAAGCACCTCCGACCGTTCATGTGGAAGAAGGGGCAGAGCGGGAACCCGAGTGGTCGGCCGAAGCACGCCCACCAACAGCTCAGCTTCGACTTCCTCACCGTGCTGGCGGACGACTTCCGCGAGCACAGGCGCGCCGCGACTGCGCGCTGCCGGGAGGAACGCCCGGACGTCTACCTGCGTGTGATCGCTTCGCTCCTGCCCAAGGAGCTTCAGATGCGGACAAGCCCCCTTGGGCGACCTATCATCCGAGCGGTTGCTGCACCTCGCGGACGTGCTGAAGCGCGCCATCGCAGCAGCGAAGCAAGGACTGCCTGTGCCGGCCATTGTACTGGACGGTGAGGCATTGGGATCGGCCGATGCATGATCTCCAGTGAGGGTAGTAGGCCTGCAGAGCCGCTGCTTGGTCGAGCTTCTCGACACCGGATGAAGCCGGTGCACTCGCCATTGTCGCTCTCTCGGCTTCGCTTCGAGAGAGAATGTCAAGGCACCCTTCTCGGACTCCGCTTTCGTCACGCCGGCGGATGGCCCTGCGCCTGGCGCAACAAGGTGCCAGCACGTACGGTGGATTGCCGTTGCTCGCGCTGGCGTTGCACCTTACGGCAGCGATAGGTTCGAGGCAGCTGCTGTGGCACCGCATCGCGGCGAAGACGGTGCTCCGCCGCGCGCGCCGCGGCATGGGCAGCATGACGCCCGTCATGGGACCAATAGAGCCATGGGACCGATGGAATTGTGCAGGCGAGCGCGTGAGAGCCAGTTCGGCGCATGTGCATCCGGCGGTACTCCCGATGCCCCGTAAGCCCATGCTGGGTGCCGGAGCCCTAAGCTTCTGGGGCAAGGCGCAGCCGCGGCCCGGCAGCGTTCCAACCTGGCATCCGCTCGCCGCGCACGGTCTCGACGTCGCATCGGTGGCCGAGCACCTCGCGCCCAGGTACCTGCCACAGTTGGAGCCAAGGTTGATCGGCTTCCTCGCAGCGCTGCACGACCTCGGCAAGTTCACGCGCAGCTTTCAGGCGCTGGCTCCGGCGCACTGGCCGGCGGTACTGGGCACGTTCCGCGCGCCGCCGCAGCCGGCACGGCACGACGCGCTCGGGCTGGCGCTGCTGCTCGGCCCTCTGGCGAGCACGCTGGACCGCACGCTGCCAGGCTGGATGCGTGGGCATCGCCTGCCTCTGCTGCAGGCCGTGGCTGGCCACCATGGCCGTCCGAATACCACACTCGAACCGCTTTCACCGAAGGTCTTCTGCCCGGCCTGCCGTACCGCAGCCGTCGAGTTTATCGCTGCCGCTCGAACCACCTTCGACCCACCGCCACTGCCGCGACCCCAATCGGAGTGGGAGATCCGTCGCCTGTCCTGGCGCCTCGCCGGGCTGATCAACCTGGCCGACTGGATCGGCTCCGCCCAACGCTGGTTCCCCTATGCACCGCCGGAGGAGGTGGCCGACCCGACGGCCTATCTCGCGCGGGTCCGCGCGCAGGCGACAGACGCGGTCGCTGCAGCGGGGCTCGCTCCCGCGGCCGTCGCCCCTTTCGCCGGGCTTCAGCGCCTGTTCCCCGGTATCACCAGGCCCTCGCCGCTGCAGGCATGGGCGGCGACCGTGCGGATACCCGCCGGGCCAACGCTGTTCGTCATCGAGGACCTCACCGGTGCCGGCAAGACCGAGGCGGCCGTGACGCTCGCCCACCGGCTACTGGCGAAAGGATGCGGCGACGGGCTGTTCGTCGCGCTCCCCACCATGGCCACCGCCAGCGCCATGTTCGAACGGCTGGCTACCTCCTACCGGCGCCTGTTCGCCGAGGAAGCGGCTGCGCCATCCCTGGCGCTGGCGCATGGCCGGGCACACTTGCACGAGGGTTTCTCCAGCAGCGTCCTGGAAGACGCGGTCGAGTCGGGCGATGGCGCCGAGGAGCCCGCCGGGGCGCAATGCGCCGCCTGGCTCGCGGACGACCGCCGCCGCGCGCTGCTGGCACAGGTCGGTGTCGGCACGCTCGACCAAGCGCTGTTGGCGGTGCTTCCGGTGCGGCATGCGCCGCTGCGCCTGGCTGGGCTGACGCGCAAGGTGCTGGTGGTGGACGAGGCGCATGCCTACGACGCCTATATGCGGCGCGAACTGGAGGCACTGCTGCGCTTCCAGGCGGCGCTGGGCGGCTCGGCGATCCTGCTCTCCGCGACCCTGCCGCAAGCCGCCCGGCGGTGCCTAGCGGACGCGTTCCGTGACGGCCTCCGCGCCCCGGAGGTACCCCTCACCGCTACAGCGTACCCGCTGGCCACCGTCGTGACTGCCGAAACCGTGGTCGAGACGCCCTGCGAGGTGCGCGACGGCCTGGCCAGGCGCGTCGCCGTGACCCGGCTGCCCGATGCAGAGGCGGCGGTTGAGCGTATCCAGGACGCGAAGGTGCGAGGTGCGGCGGTCGCCTGGGTGCGGAACACGGTGGACGACGCCATTGCCGGCGCCGCGGCGCTGCGTGCGGCGGGGGTGGAGGTAATGCTGTTCCACGCTCGCTTCGCCATGGCCGATCGCCTGGCAATCGAGCAGGACATCCTGCGGCGCTTCGGCCCGCGGGGCGAGCCCGCAGACCGTCCGGGCGTGGTGGTGGCCACGCAGGTGATCGAGCAGTCGCTCGACCTCGACTTCGACCTGTTGGTCAGCGATCTCGCCCCGGCCGACCTGCTGATCCAGCGCGCCGGCCGGCTGTGGCGGCACCGCGATCGGTCGGCGCGACCCGTGCCGGGGCCGGAAATGCTGGTGGTCTCGCCGGAGCCCGTGCCGGATCCGCCGGCGGACTGGATCCGGCCGGGCGTGTACCGCGATCCGGCGCTGCTCTGGCGCAGCGCGCGGGCGCTGTTCGGCGCCGGCGCCATCGCCGCACCGGGAGGGCTGCGGTCGCTGGTGGAGGCGGCCTATGACCGCGACGCGCCGGATGCGGTGCCTTCAGCCTTCGAACGCCGCGCCACCGAGGCGCATGCGAAGGAGATGACCGACAGCGCGGTTGCCAGGCAGAACGTGCTGGATTTCGAGATGGGCTACTCGCCACAGGCAGGTCTGTGGGAGAGCGACGTGCGCACGCCGACGCGGCTGGAGGAGGAGGAAACGGTGACGCTCCGCCTCGCCCTGCTGCGGGATGGGGTTGTGGCACCTTACGCGCAGGCCGAGGACCGCGCGCGGGCCTGGGCGCTGTCGGAGGTCTCAGTGGCGCGGCGCCGCGTCACCGCCTGCCCGTCGCCGCCGGGGCTGGAGGCCGCTGTTGAGGCCGCGCGCAGCCAATGGGGGCGCTGGGAGCGGGAGGCCACTGAGCGGTTACTGCTGGCGGTGCTTGAACCGGAAGGGGCGAGTTGGCGCCTTTTGGCGCGGACCAAGGCAGGGGTGGCTGCGGTAGCGTACTACGACCGGTCGAGTGGCCTGCTGTTGCCACGATAAGCATTGCCGCGCAGATAAGTTTCGGTATCGTTCTCGCGTGAATGTGAGGGAGGCGACGATACCGAAGCCGTTGAACCTTCTCACCAGCGCTTGGCTACCAGTCCGCCGCGCCTCCGGCCGCCATGACATGATTCGGCCAGCGCAGATCGCCGATCCGGCCGACCCGGTGGTCACCCCGGACTGGCCGCGGCCAGACTTCCGGATCGCCACGCTGGAGTTTCTGGTCGGCCTGCTCGCCACCGCCTGCCCGCCCGCCGACCTCGACGCCTGGATGGCGTGGTGGGACGTGCCACCGGCACCGGAGGCGTTGGATGCGGCCTTCGCGCCACTTGCCCATGCCTTCGTGCTGGACGGCAACGGGCCGCGCTTCCTGCAGGATCTGGAGGAGTTGGCGGCCGGCGCGGAGGATATCGAGCAACTGCTGATCGAGGCACCGGGCGCTTCCACCAAGGCGAAGAACACCGATCTCCTGGTCAAGCGCGGGCGCGTCGCGCGCCTCGGCCGCCCGGCCGCCGCCATGGCGCTTTATACCTTCCAGTCCTGGGCGCCCGCCGGCGGCGCCGGCAACCGCACGGGGCTGCGCGGTGGCGGGCCGCTCGCCACTCTGGTCGCGCCGCTCGATCAGCCAACGCTCTGGCATCTGGTCTGGGCCAACGTGCCGCGCGGCCGGCGGCCCGAAGCCGACGACCTGCCGCGCGTCTTCCCCTGGCTGGCACCGACGATCACTTCGGAGCGGGATCGCGTGGTGACGCCGGAGGGGGCGGCTCACCCCCTGCAGGCCTATTGGGGCATGCCGCGGCGCATCCGGCTGGATTTCGCCGCCGGCGAGGCCGTCTGCGACCTCACCGGCGCTGCCGACGCCGTTGCGGTCACCGGCTGGCGACAGCGACCGCGCGGCGCCAACTACGCCGGCTGGGGGCGGCGCCATCCTTTGACACCGCACTACCAGTCGAAGCCCGGCGGCGAATGGCTGCCCGTGCATCCACAGCCCGGCGGCATCGGCTACCGCCATTGGCTGGGTCTGGTGCTGAAGAGCCCGGACGGGTCGCGCCTGCCTGCGCAGGCCGTGACCACCTGGCACGACGAGCGGGCAATGGCCGAGGCGCGGCTGCTCGCCGCCGGCTACGACATGGACAACATGAAGGCCCGCAGCTTCGTCGAGAGCGAGATGCCGCTGCCCGCCGCCGACCCCGAGCGGCGCGAACGGCTGAACGCGCTGGCACGGGGGCTGGTGCTCTCGGCTGATTTGGCCGCCAGCCTGCTCCGCCAGGCAGTGCGGGCGGCGCTATTCAGTCCGGGCGCCGCGGTGAAGCCGGACTCGGAACTCCTCGCCAGCGTGCGCGAGCGGCTGTGGGAGCGGACCGAAGCCACGTTCTTCGACGCCCTCCGCCGTGCTGCCATGCCGGCGGCCGATCCGCTGGACGAGGCGGAGGAGCGCAACTGGGTCCGCTTACTGCACGACAGCGCGCTGGCGCTGTTCGATGAGGCGGTGCCGCTCACCCCCGAGACCGGCGCGGCAGCGCCCCGCATCGCCCGAGCGCGTCGCGGCCTTGGCTTCGCACTTCACGGCTATGGCCGCGACGGCCGGACGCTGTTCGCGCATCTCGATCTGCCGCCGCCCGAGCCCAAGGAGAAGGCTGCATGATCCCCAATCCCAAGGCGGTGGCCGCCGCGGCCGGTTGGTGGCGGAGGCTGCAGCCCTCGCCGGACGGCACACGCCCTGGCGACCGCGCCGCGCTGGCCCGCCTGCGCCGCTGCGCCACGGCGGCGGAGGCGATGCAGGAGCCCGCCGCCATCGCCCTGTTCCGCCTGAGCGGCGCGACGCAGCCGCAGGACCTCGCGGATGTCGCCCCGCTCGCCGCCGTGCTGGCGCATGTGCGCGAACATCAGCCGGGCATCTCTGTGGCGCGGCAGGTCGGCCCTGACGATCCGGACCGTCCGGAAACTGCCACGATGAGCCCGCTGCGCTTCCGCCGCCTGCTGGAGACTGCGACGCCGGACGAGCGGCTGACGCAGTTCCGCCGCCTTGTCGCGTTGGCCGGCGGCGCGCTGGACGTGCAGGACTTGGCGCGTGCAATGCTCGACCTCGCCGACCCGCGCCGGGCCGAGGAGCGGCGGCGGCGCTGGATCTACGATTACTGGAACGCGGGCCAACCCACCACCGGCGCCGCATCCGACACCGCCCCCGCCGAGGAGCCCGCCGCATGAGTCGCTTCCTGCAGCTGCACCTGCTCACCTTCGTGCCGCCGGCCAACCTGAACCGCGACGACACTGGCCGACCCAAGACCGCGGTGGTCGGCGGCGCCACGCGGCTGCGGCTCTCCTCCCAGGCGCTGAAGCGCGCCTGGCGGACCTCCGCCGTCTTCCAGGAGGCGCTGAAGGGGCACATCGGCCGGCGTACGCAGCGGCTCGGCGAGTTCATCGTCACCCAGCTGCGCGAGCGCGGCGTGGCGGAGGCCGAGGCGGTGAAGGTGGCGCGCCAGATCGTACCGTTGTTCGGTAAGGTGAAACCCGAGAAGGACCCGAACCCTACCCGGACGGAGCAGCTCGCCTTCATCGCGCCAGAGGAGGCCGCCGCGGCGCTGGAGCTTGCCGTCCGCCTCGCCAGCGGCGAGGGGCTGACGCCGAAGCCCGAGGAGGTGCTGCGTCGCAGCGACACCGCTGCCGACATCGCGCTGTTCGGTCGCATGCTCGCCGACAACCCGAACTACAACCGCGAGGCCGCGGCACAGGTGGCGCACGCCATCACCACGCACCGCGTCACCGTGGAGGACGACTACTACACGGCCGTGGACGATCTGAAGACGCCGAGCGAGGATGCCGGTGCGGGCTTCGTCGGCGAGGCGGCTTTCGGCTCCGGCGTGTTCTACCTCTATCTCTGCGCGGACACCGCGTTATTGGCGAAGAACCTCGGCGACGACACGGCGCTGGCCATGACTGCGGCGGGCGCCCTGGTCGAGGCCGCGGCCACGACCCTGCCACGCGGCAAACAGAACAGCTTCGCCGCCCACGCGCGCGCCCACTATGTCCTGGCGGAGCGCGGCGACGAGCAGCCGCGTAGCCTCGCCGGCGCCTTCGCTCGCCCGGTGCCGACCGATGGCGACGTCATGGCGGGTTCCGTGGCGGCGCTACGGAGCTTCCGCGCTGCCCTGGCCACGGCCTACGGCCCGGGCTGCGGCGCGGAGTACGAGATGCTGGTGGGCGAGCGCGGCAGCCTGCCTGAACTCGTCGCCTTCTGCCGCGGGTAGGAGTGCGCCCGTGCCGCGCTTCCTGACCTTTGCACTGGTCGCGCCGCTCGCCGCCTTCGGCGGGGTGGCGGTGGGCGAGCGCCGCTCCGGCTGGGACCGCCCCGCCCGGTCCGCTGTGCTCGGCCTGGTTGCCGCCTGCCTGGGGCTGGAGCGGGCCGACACGGAGGCGCAGGCGGCGCTGGCCGAGGGCTATGGCCTGGCGCTGCGCTGCTACGCGCCGGGCCGGCTGCTGGCCGACTACCACACCGCCCAGGTGCCGCCCACGCGGCGGGGCCGCCGCTTCGCCACGCGGGCGGAGGAACTGGCGGCGGAGGACCTCGCCACTGTGCTGTCGCGGCGGGACTACCGCAGCGGCGCCTGGCATCTCGGCGCGCTCTGGGCCCGTGACTCGGCGCCACGCTGGCCGCTGGAGGCGCTGGCCGAAGCAATGCGGCGCCCCGCCTTCGTGCCCTATCTGGGCCGGAAGGCCTGCCCGCTCGGCCTGCCCCTGGCGCCAGAGGTGGCAGAGGAGCCGGACGTTCTTGCCGCATTGCAGGCGCGCCATACGAGGGGGCCGGAAGCGATGTGGCGCGAGGTCTTTGCCGACGCGCCGGGCGAGGCCTTCGTGACGCTGGACGCCGCCGACGCGGCGGCCGTGCTGCCGCCCGCGGCGCAGCGGGATCGGGTGGAGGTGCGGCGCGACGAGCCGCTCTCGCGCGTCCGCTGGCAGTTCGGCCTGCGGGAGGAGCTGGTGGTGGGCGTCTCGGCATGAGTGCGCTTATCCTCGCCCGCGCCCGCCTGCGCCGGGACGCGCCGCTGGCGGCCCTGGCTGGGGTGCTGGTGCCGGACGGCGCCGGGGCGCGCGCCGGCATGGCGCACCGCCTGGTCTGGGCCCTGTTCGCCGATGGGCCCGAGCGTCGGCGCGACTTCCTGTGGCGGGAGGAGGCGCCGGGTCGGCTGCTGACCCTGTCCGCCCGGCCGCCGCACGACCCGCACGGACTGTTCGAACTGGACTGGAAGCCCTTCGCCCCGGTGCTCGCCCCGGGCGACCGGCTGGGCTTCGCGTTGCGGGCCAACCCGGTCGTGGCGCGTCCCCAGGCACCGGGGCACCGTGGCAAGCGGCACGATGTGGTGATGGACGCGCTGCGCGCCGCGCCGCGGGAGACACGGGCCGAGGTACGGCGCGCAACGGTCCTGAGCGCCGGCCACGCCTGGCTGGTCCGCCAGGGCGAGGCGCACGGCTTCGCACCGGAGGGTGAGGTGGCGGTGGACGGCTACGACCGCGTCGTCGTGCCCCGGGAAGGCGGGGCGCCGGCGGTATTCGGCGTGCTGGACTTCCAGGGCGTGCTGACGGTGCGCGACCCTGGCCGCTTCCTTGCCGCCCTGGCGCGCGGCTTTGGCCGGGCGCGGGCCTTTGGCTGCGGGCTGATGCTGATCCGGCGGGCGGCGCGGTGAGGTCGGCGGTCACCTCGCCTCCGAGGCGCGGTCGGAAGCGGCGATGAGCGGGGCGCCGCGCCCGATCCCCGGCCTGCCGCCGCCGCGGCCGATCCCGATCCGCGAGCGCGCCTCCATCCTGTTCCTGGAGAAGGGCCGGCTGGACGTGCTGGACGGTGCCTTCGTCCTGGTGGACGAAGGTGGCGTGCGCACGCACATCCCGGTGGGCGGCGTCGCATGCCTGATGCTGGAGCCGGGCACGCGCATCAGCCACACCGCGGTGGCACTGGCGGCGCGAGCCGGTACGCTGCTGATCTGGGTAGGCGAGGCCGGGGTGCGCCTCTATGCCGCCGGGCAGCCCGGCGGAGCGCGCAGCGACCGGCTACTCTACCAGGCGCGCCTGGCGCTCGACGAGGAAGCGCGGCTGCGCGTCGTGCGCAAGATGTATGAGCTGCGCTTCGGCGAGGCGGCACCGGCGCGGCGCAGTGTGGACCAGTTGCGCGGCATCGAGGGCGCGCGTGTCCGGGAGATGTACAAGGCCCTGGCGCAGCGCCACGGCCTGCGCTGGCAAGGCCGCAGCTACGACCCTGGGGCGTGGGACGCAGCGGATGTGGCGAACCGCTGCCTCTCCGCCGCGACGGCAGCGCTGTACGGCGTGACGGAAGCGGCGGTGCTGGCGGCAGGCTACGCGCCGGCGATCGGCTTCCTGCACAGCGGGAAGCCGCAAAGCTTCGTCTATGACATCGCCGACATCCTGAAGTTCGAGACCGTGGTGCCCGAGGCGTTCCGCGTCGCCGCGGCGGTGGAGCAGGGTCGCCCTCTGGACGGCGTGCCGGTGCGGGACCCGGTCGGGGAGGTGCGGCGGCGATGCCGGGATGCCTTCCGCCGCACTGGTGTGCTGGCAAGGCTGATCCCGCTGATCGAGGAGGTTCTGGCGTCAGGTGGGCTGCCGGTGCCCGAGGCGCCGACGGAGGCGATGCCTGTGGCCTTCGAGGGCCTCGCGGCGACTGGTGATGCTGGTCATCGTGGTTGAAAATGCGCCGCCGCGGTTACGCGGGCGGCTGGCTGTGTGGCTTCTGGAGGTGCGGGCCGGTGTATACCTTGGCGACTATGGGCGCCGGGTGCGCGAGATGATCTGGGGCCAGGTCTGCGCCTATATCGAGGATGGCAACGCGGTGATCGCCTGGTCGGCCCCAAACGAGGCAGGCTTCCACTTCGACACCTGCGGGAAGAACCGGCGGGTGCCGGTGGACCTGGACGGGTTCCGTTTGGTGGCCTTCGGCCCGGAGGCGGCTTTGCCCGAAACACCTGGCCCGGCTGCCGCCCCGGCACGTCGGCGGGGACGGTAGCGAACACGCGTTCCTCCCGGTAGGTTCATTGAGCAGTAAATCTGGCTGGCTGGTCAGGCACTTACGCCAAGAGTGTTCCCCGCGCGTGCGGGGATGAACCGTTGATCGCCCGGTACCGCTCGGCGCACACGGCGTGTTCCCCGCGCGTGCGGGGATGAACCGCCTCCGGAAGATCGCGAATGACGGGGCCACTAGTGTTCCCCGCGCGTGCGGGGATGAACCGGAGGAGAATTCCATGTGTCCGCCCTGCTGTCAGTGTTCCCCGCGCGTGCGGGGATGAACCGCCAGAGATCGTGATCGATTGGCTCGGCGGAAAGTGTTCCCCGCGCGTGCGGGGATGAACCGGACACGGAGGGCACGCAGACCTTCCCCTCCGTGTGTTCCCCGCGCGTGCGGGGATGAACCGCGCTTGCGCGCGGCCAGGCTTCGACGGGCGGCGTGTTCCCCGCGCGTGCGGGGATGAACCGGTCACGGTCGAGATTGTCCGACCTGAGGCTGAGTGTTCCCCGCGCGTGCGGGGATGAACCGGCGGGCATCTCGACAGCAACGGATATCGCTGGGTGTTCCCCGCGCGTGCGGGGATGAACCGGTGCCGGACAGCTTCTGCCCGCGCATCCGGATGTGTTCCCCGCGCGTGCGGGGATGAACCGTTGTAGTCGTGGACGTGCGTCCAGATGACAGCGTGTTCCCCGCGCGTGCGGGGATGAACCGTTGTTGTGCACGGCATGCACGCCGCTGTGCCAGTGTTCCCCGCGCGTGCGGGGATGAACCGCATGCGAACGAGCTTGACCTCAACAAGCTCGTGTGTTCCCCGCGCGTGCGGGGATGAACCGG